>OFHO01000618.1_pt1 | contig 31952 bp, 32 predicted proteins | sample 1521531 | NCBI WGS metagenome assembly OFHO01 (sample SAMEA3504124, study PRJEB24116) | mouse gut metagenome | biome: mouse gut; feature: mouse-associated habitat; material: faeces | place: Denmark | collected 2011
GGCGTGTTCAAAATGAAAGAATTTCATTTTGAACGAGTATTTAGAAAAAGAAGCAAAAAGAAGAACGACTAAAGTATTTGCAACGTAGTGAAACACTCCGAAATCTGCGCAAATCGAAAGAAGGAGGTCCCTCATGCCTGCGGACCGTTTTACCATCGCCCCGGCCTGCGCCGGGGACGCCGAGGCGGTGCTGGCCCTTTACCGGGCCGCCGCCCGAACCCCCGGCTCCTCCTGGGATGACAGCTACCCGGACCGGGACTTTGTCACCGGGGACATCGCTCGCGGCTCCCTCTACTGCCTGTGGGGGAAGGACGGGACCCTGTGGGGGGCCGCCTCCTGCGGGGAGCCGGACGAGGATATCCAGGCTCTCCCCTGCTGGGAACCCAACGTCACATCTCCCTTTGAGCTTTGCCGCATTGGGATACTGCCGGAGGTCCAGGGACAGGGCCTGGCCGGGGCCCTCCTCCAGTGGCTGCTGGAGGAAGCCCCCCGCCGGGGCGCCGGTTCTATCCGTCTGCTGGTAAGCCGGGATAACCCGCCGGCTCTGGCTCTCTACCGCAGGTTTGGCTTTGCCACCGTGGGGACCTGCCAGCTGTATGGCATCAACTGGCTCTGCCAGGAGAAGCTCCTGTAAGGGGCGGGGCTGTCTGTTCCTTTTTCCGCTTTTCCCCTCCTTGCCATCAACGTTTACAAAATAAGAAACCTTGTGGGTTATCCAAAGCTGCGGCCTTGCGCCGCAGCTTTTTGTATACCAGCAATTCGCACAAAAAAGTCTTGACATCCGGAATATTAGTATTATAATGTATTATAACAATTGCAGCAGCAAAGACCGGTTCGGATGCAATTGCCGAAAGGAGGACTTACATGGCAACAATTCGCAGAGAACAGCTAGCCGCGGTGAACATCAACTACCGGATGTATCCATTCCAGGACTTTTTGGACACGCAGCGGGAGCTGGGGATGAAGACCATCGAGCTTTGGGCGGGAGCGCCCCACTTCCTGATGGATTACCAGCAGCGCCCGGACTGCGCCGCCCTCCGGGCGGAGATTGAGAGCCGGGAGCTGCGGGTGGCGGCCCTCACCCCGGAATCCGCCCTCTATCAGTTCCCCGTCGCCGCCTACAACGAAGAGGTGCAAAAGCTGGCAATTCCCTATTACACCAACGCCCTGAAGTCCGCCCAGGAGCTGGGAGCGGCTGTGATGCCTATAAACTGCGCCGGCGGTCTTAAAACCGAGGACCCGGAGGCGGTTTTCCAACGGGCTGTGGATACCCTGAAAAAGCTGGCCCCCATCGCCCAGGAGCTGGGGGTGGTTATTGCGGTGGAGACAATGCCTTCTGCCGATTCGGTGATTATCAACACCCTGCCCCAGCTGCAAAAGCTGCTGGCCGCAGTGGACCATCCCTTTGTAAAGGCCACTTTGGACGTCTGTGCCGTGCGCTGCGCCGGGGAGACCCTGGAGCAGTGGTTCCAGGCCCTGGGGGAAAAGATTGTACATATCCACTTCACCGATGGCCGCCCCGGCGGACGGCTGGTGTGGGGCCAGGGGCTCCACCCCCTGGACACCTACCTGGAGACCCTGGAAAAGTACGGCTACAAGGGCTGTCTTGGCCTTAACACCAATCTTCGGGGGATGTGGTTCGATTCCTCCCTGCTGGACGAGGAGGGGAGATTTTCCGGCCGGGATTTTTACCCGGAGAACTACTGGTTCTATCCCCCTGCCGCGGACCGGAAAAACCTGGAGCAGTTTATCCCCTATCTTGAGGACTGAGGAAAGGAGAAAGGCAGAATGAAATACTTCAGCAAGGACCGTCTTTGCAACTTCAACATCCACTACGAGGCCTTTTACCCCTTCCACTACTTCTGCGAATGTATGGAGAAGCTGGGCCTCACCAACGCGGAGCTTATCGCCGGGCATCAAAGCATCTTTATGGACCACCGCCACATCGGCGACCTGACCCAGCAGAAAAGGCTCCTGCGGGAGCACGGCATTCGGGTGGGCTCCCTCTGCGCCCAAAGCTGCCGGTTCCAGTACCAGTTTGCCGCCAAGGAAAAGGAGCTAAACGATATGTCCTTCGGCTTCTTCACCAACGGTATCCGTGTGGCGGCGGAGCTTGGCGCGCCCCTCCTTCAGGTGAACACCGGCTGGGGCTACATGAACGAGCCAAAGGAGGAGGTCTTTAAGCGGGTGGTGGACAGCATGCAGCGCCTTTGCGCCTTTGCAGAGCCCTACGGCATCAAAATCTGCTGCGAATCTCTCCGCCCCCAGGAATCCCTGGTGGGAGCCACCGTAAAGGACATCCGGCGGCTCTTTGACGCTGTGAACCACCCCGCCTTCAAGGTGATGATTGACACCTGCGCCATGGGGGTCTCCGGGGAGACCATCCAGGACTGGTTCGACGCTTTTGACGCAAAGGATATCATCCACACCCATTTCCAGGACGGCACCCCCTATTTCCACCTGGTTTGGGGGGAGGGCAAGCGGAGCCTGGAGGAGGACCTGCGGACCCTGTACGAAAACGGCTACCAGGGCCTCCTGAGCCAGGAGCTGACCCTGGCCTCCTACTACCAGGATCCCTTTGCCTGCGACCAGCGCAGCCTGGAGGCCTACAGCGAGTACATCTATTAAGGAGGGCGGAAATGTCTAAGCTGCTTTTGAACCAGCTGGCAGGGACCAACATGGCATATAACCGCTTTTCCTTTGATTACTTCCTGGATTCCATGCAGCGGCTGGGGATTCGCAACATCGAGCTTTACGGCTGTTCCACCCATCTGCACCCCTACGATGGCGGAGACCCGGTCCCCCTGGTGCGCAAAAAGCTCCGGGATGCAGGGCTGCGGGTGGTCTCCATGATGCCGGAGCAGAATGTCTACCCGGTGAACCTGGCTGCCGCAGAAAAGGCGGTCCGGGAGCACACGGTGGAGGTGTACAAATGGTTCATCCAGGCGGCGGCAGAGCTGGGCGCCCACCAGATGCTCCTCTGCCCAGGGCGTCCCTACCGGGACCGGCCCCTTTCCGAGGGGTACAAATATTCAATAGATTCCGTCCTGCGGCTGTTGGATACTGCCAGAGATGCCGGGGTGGTTCTCTGCTATGAGACGCTGCGCATTGGGGAATCCACCCTCACGGCAAACCTTCGGGACACCTGCCGGGTGGTGGAGGAGCTGAACGACCCCTACCTGGCCTGCTGCGTGGACACTGTGCCGGTGTACTGCGCCGGGGAGCGGACCGAGGATTACTTCGCCGCCCTGGGGAAGAAGATTCATCACTTCCACCTGAATGACGGCGCTCCGGACGGGCATCTCATCTGGGGGGATGGCACCCAAAACCTGGACGAGCACCTGAACGCCCTGCGCAAGCACGGCTATTCCCGGTATATCACCATGGAGATGGCGGCGGCAAAATACAAGGCCGACCCGGAGCCCTACTACCGGCGCAACATAGAGGTGCTAAAGGCCCACTTTGACGGCGGCACCCTGGACTGCTCCGACGGATGGGAGGTGGCGGAATGAGCCGTATGAAGCTGATTGCAGAGACCTCGCCCTACTGGCACTACACCCTGGACTACATGATGCGCAGCATCTCCGCCGCAGGCTTTCCCGGAATGGAGCTTTGGCTGGCCTCTCCCCACTACTGCTTTGCAGGAGCGCCGGAGGCAATGGAGCGCCGCCGGGAGGAGTTAAAAACTTTGATGCAGGCCAGCGGCCTCACCGCCCCCGTCTTTTCCCCGGAGCAGATGGTAAAATACCCCTGGAACATCGCCTCCCCGGACCCGGCCATGGAAGAAAAGAGCCTGGGTATCCTTTCCGGCTACCTGGACGACGCGGCGGCACTGGGGGCAAAGATGCTCCGGGTGGGAACCGGCTGGCAGCATCTGGACCGGCAGAGCGAAAAAAACCGGGAGCGGAGCCTCCAAAACCTGCAAAAACTTGCCGGGGAGGCCCAAAAGCGGGGCCTTATCCTCCTGGTTGGAACCAGCGGCAGGCAAATTGGCTCCTTTGCCTGGGACCTTCCCTCCCTGGCGGAGTATGTGCGGGAGGCGGACCGGGAGAACATCTTGGCAGCGGTATCTCTGCCGGAGGCGGCGGAGGCGGGGCTGCCCATCCCTTCATGTATGGAGCTGTTTGGAGGAAAACTGGGCCATTTCTACCTGGCAGACCGGGGCGGACAGGTCCTTGGCAGCACCGGTGACGAGATGGAGGGGCTGCTTCGGAGCCTACAGGAAACCGGTTACACCGGCTATGTCTCGGTGCAGATTACCTTCCGGGACTGCATCCTGACCCCGGACCGGTGGCTTCTGGACTGTGCCCAATGGCTGCGGAAAAAGGGCTTCCTGGAGCAATAGCCTTCAAGTCCCACTGAAAAACAGCGCACCTTCCGTTTGGGAGATGCGCTGTTTTCTCTTCACCTGTCTTCCCGCCGCTCCGCGAAGTACAGCCCCTGGCTCTTCATAGCCTCCGGGAGGTCGTAGATACTTTTCCCTTCCAGGGTGTAAAGCCGGGTTCTGCCGGGGTGCTGCTGCTCAAAGGTGTCCCAGGCGGTGACCAGCTCTTCCCTCTCCCCAATATCCAGCTTTTCAAAAAAAGCCCGGTACTTCTCCAAACGGCGGCGGCTCCAGAGGGTTAGGATGTTGTACTTTTCCACCATAATTTCATCCCCGGTCTCCTGGCAGCCAAAGCCAAAGGCGGACATCCCGTCCTGAATCAGCAGCTCCCCGTAGTCCTCCAGGATGCCCAAAGCCTTCTTCCGGCTGCATCCGTCCAGGTAATAAACATCCTTGTGGAGGACCTTTTCCGGCTCCGGTTCCTCCTTTTGGTTGGTGGGGATTTCCAGGATAAAAAACAGCCTTTCACTGGCGTGCATGGCGATGAAATTTTCCACCGCCTGCCGGAGCTTCCCGGCGCCCACATTGGCGGTTATCATACGCTCCTCCATTTTGTACCCTTCCCCCAGCTTCTCCGGGAAGGGGACCTGGCAGCCCTTGACCATTTCCAACATCTATAAATCCTCTCCTTTCCGCCTTTGGAATGTATATTTTTATTATAACTCCCCTGCCACAGAATGGCAAGCGCGCATTCTTTCTGGAATTTCGCCCCATTTTATGCTATAATACCGGCGTGCCGCCGGTGTTTCGCCCTCCGGGGTGCCCCCCGGTGTCCCGCCCTCCGGGGTGCCCCCCGGTGTCTCGCCCTACACGGCCTTCGGCCTTACCCTTTCCAAAAATCCTGGCGGGTGCCTGGAGTTCCAGGCAGTTCAATGCTCCCATCAAACCAATCTTAACTGTGGGGAGGAGCCTCATCTATGGACCTCATCTTTCACAACGGCCGGATTTGGACCGGCTGTCCCGCCGCCCCTTGGGCCTCCGCCGTGGCTGTAAACGGCTCCCGCATCGCCGCTGTAGGCGGGGAGGAGCTGCTGGAGCTGGCGGGGCAAGGGACCCAAGCCATCGACCTGGAGGGACTCCCCCTGCTGCCGGGGCTGGGGGACAGCCATCTGCACCTGGCGGAAACCGGCCGCGGGATGGAGCTGGCCGACCTGGCCCCCGCCTCCTCCCCTGGGGAGATGGGCGAAATCCTCCGGGCCTTTATCCGGGAGCGAAAGCTCCCTCCGGGGCGGCTGGTGCTGGGATGGGGCTGGAACCAGGACCGTTTCCCTCACCGGCAGATGCCCACCCTCCGGGAGCTGGACGCCATGGCCCCGGAAAATCCCTTGGTCCTCACCAGGGTCTGCCAGCACATCGCCGCCGCCAATTCCGCCGCCATTGCCCTGGCGGGCCTGGACGGGACTACGCCCGACCCGGTGGGCGGGGAGATTGGCCGGGATGAAGACGGCAGGCTGAACGGCATCTTCCGGGAAAACGCCATAGGGCTGCTTCCCCAGACTGATACCGGCCCTGTCACCCAGAAAGAGCTTTCCCGATGGCTGAAAAACGCAGTGGAAAAGGCCGCCTCCTTGGGGCTTACCGCCGTTCATTCCGATGACCTTTGCACCATCCCTGGCCTCACCTGGCGGGAGGTGCTGGAGGTTTACTGCCGGCTGGCCCAGGAGGAGGCGCTGCCTATCCGGGTGGTGGAGCAATGCCTCTTCCCCTCGGTGGCGGAGCTGGAGGAATTTTTTGCCCTGGGCTACCACCCCGGCTGGACGGTGGGGAACTTTTCCATCGGTCCCCTGAAAATCGTCTCCGACGGCTCCCTGGGCGCCCGCACCGCCCTCCTCACCCAGCCCTATGCCGATTATCCCGCCGCCGGCATCGGGATGCCCACCATCCCCCCGGAGGAGATGGCGGCCCAGGTTCGGACCGCCCACCGCCACGGCATGGGGGCCGTTATTCACGCCATCGGGGACGGGGCCATCGACCGGGCTTTGGACGCCATCCAGCAGGCCAGGGAGGCTTTCCCGGAGATTCAGGAGACCCCCTGCCACGGCATCGTTCACTGCCAAATCACCCGCCCGGACCAGCTCCAGCGCATCCGGGAGATGGGGGTGCAGGTGCTGGCCCAGCCGGTCTTCCTGGAGTACGACCTGCACATGGCGGACCTGCGGGTGGGGCCGGAGCTGGGAAAAACCTCCTACGCCTGGCGCACCCTGGCGGAATCCGGCGTTCCTCTCTCCGCCGGGTCGGACAGCCCCATCGAGAGCATGGACCCCCTGGGGAACCTTTACTGCGCCGTCACCCGGCAGGATTACCAGGGCAAGCCCGTCGGCGGGTGGCACCCCTGGGAGTGCCTTACCCTGGAGCAGGCTCTCACCGCCGCCACCGCCGGGGTGGCCTTCGCCGCGGGGCGGCGGGAGGAGGGCCGCGTCGCCCCCGGTCTTGTGGCGGACTTCACCGTTTTGGACCGGGATATCTTCACCCTGCCCCCGCCGGAGCTTCTCCACACCGCTGCCGTTATGACGGTGGTGGGCGGCCGCATCGTCCACCGCCGGGTTACAGAATAAGGAGGCTTCATTTATGGATTCCAGCTTCAGCGGAGAGATCATGCACTTCTTCAACACCACCGGCGTACAGTTTTGGAAGAACCTCCAGGAAACCCTCTCCTATCTTGGCGACCACCTGGGGGACCTGCTTTGGCGGCTTTTTGGGGTGGTATTTATCTTCTTCTGCGCCAACCTTCTGCTGCGGTGGATTTCCTACCTCACCAGCCGCACCATGAGGAAAAACCGCCAGCTTCTCCCGCAGGACCAAAGCCGCCGGGTGGATACCCTCATGACCCTCATCCGCAGCGCCGCCCGGTATCTCATCTACTTTGTGGCCCTGCTCCTTGTGTTGGGGCAGTTTGGCGGCGGCATGGCCCAAAACGTCCTTCTGGCGGTGGGGAGCATCGGGGGCATCGCCTTCGGCTTCGGCGCCCAAAACCTGGTAAAAGACGTGGTGACCGGTCTGTTTATGATTTTCGAGAACCAGTTTTCGGTGGGAGATTACATCCAAACCGAGGACGCCACCGGCACGGTGGAGGCCACAGCCGTTCGGGTCACCTACCTGCGCTCCGCCAAGGGGGACCAAATCATCATCCCCAACGGCTCCATCGAGCGGGTCATCAACTACACCCGCGGCAGCTACATCGCCACCATTGTGGTTTCCACCGCCTACGAGGCCAACACCCGCCAGGTGATGGGGCTGATGGAGGAGGCCCTGCGGGAATACGGCGAGGCCCACCAGGAACTCATTGAGGAGTTGCCGGTGGTGCGGGGCATCGACTCCTTTGGGCAGTCCAGCGTGGATATCAGCGTCGCCTGCAAGGTGAAGCCCATGAAGCAGTGGGAGGTGGAGCGGGGGATGCGCCTGGCTATTAAGGAGGCCTTTGACCGAAGGGGCATCGAGTTTCCCTATCCCCGGATGGTCACCGTCCCCTGGGGGGAGCACCTTTCCCCTTCCCCAGAGGAGGAGGACACCCCGCCCTTTGGCTGGGTCCCCTCCCCCGCCCCGGAATTTGCAGAGGAGGACCTGCTGGACAGCGGCCTGGAGGACAGCGCTGATGAGGACGCAGACGGGGACGGCACAGAGGAAAACAGCAAATAATTCTGCCATAGAAAAAGCAGCCGGGAATGCGCTCCCTGCTGCTTTTTACTTTATGTATGCTTTACGCCCTTGATGCTGCGGCCTTTCGCCACACCATCAGGTATTCCCGCTCTCCGGTTTCCTCCTGGGTGCGCTCCTCCAGGACAGAAAAACCCTGGCTCTGGTAGAAGCCCACCGCCTGGAGGTTTTGCTTATATACCGCCAGGGTGAGGAGCTCCCTCCTTGCCTTGCAGTCCTCCAGCAGGGCGCGGCCGATGCCCTGGCCCTGGCTTTGCGGGGCCACAAAAAGCGCCCCGATGTAATCCCCTTCAATCAGGCTCAAAAACCCTTCCACCCGGCCTTCCCGGACAAAGACCCGCGTATCCGCCTGGGGAAGAATCTCCCCCTCCACCAGGGGGGCGGTGGCCTCCCAGTAGGACATGGGGACAAAGCTGTGAGCGATGCGGCTGGCCTCCAGCCAAATCTCCATCACCTGCCGGGTGTGCTCCTCCCCGGAAAAGGGCAGAATCATTCCCCTCACCGCTCCTTCACAATATTCCCCAGGATAAAGGCCCGCAGCCCCTCCTGCTCTTCCTCGCCGGGTTCCTGGCCCAGCTTTTCCCGCAACCGCTCCAGGGCGGCCTTCATGGTCACATCCCGCCCGGCTGCCTGGCTGTAGCGCCGCTGCTCCTGGGAAAACTCCAAAAACGCCTCCCCCGTCATGGGCTTATCATGGTGGGCGGGCAGATACCAATCCGCTTTCAGGCCCTCCAGCGTGTCCAGCAGGGGAAAGAGTTTTTCCTGGGTGTAGTGCCAGGGGCTTTGGTACATGTTCAGGTAAAGGCTATCCCCCAAAAAGACCACCTTGTCCTCCGGGCAGTGGACCAGCAGTCCATCCATAGAATGGTCGCAGGGCTGGGGGAAAAGCCGGACGGTGACCCCCTCCAGGTCGATGCTCAAGGGGCCTTCTAGGGCTATATCGGGGAGGGGCGGGTCCAAAGACCGGGGCTCGTTGGGATATTCCACCTGGATGGCCTCCTGGCAAAAGGGAATTTCCAGCCCCTCCGCCACCCGCTGGGCCAGGGAGGCGTTATCCCATTTGTATTCGGAAAGGACCTCCAGCTGCCGCCGGGTCCCCTGGGTGCAAAGGAGGGAGACTCCCGCCTCCTGCATGGCCCGGCCCCCCATGATATGGTCCCAATGCCAATGGGTCAGCACCACCCAGCGCACCGGAGGCAGCCCCAGCTTTTCCGCCTGCTGGAGCAGCCACAGCCCCCGGCCCGGCCCGTTGCCGGTATCCACTGCCAGCGTCTCGCAGGCTCCGGCAATCAGGCCCATCACCGGCTGATCTCCCTCCTGGATGGGATCGGAATAGTAGCAGTGCCGGGTAAGACGGTGCAGCTCCATAGGTGCTCCTCCTTTTGTGTTTTCAGGCCGGGGGCCGCTTAGTTTTCGGTCCGGAAGCCCTTGCCGATAATCTCGCTGGTGCTGGTGGTCATGATGAAGGCGTGGGGCTCGATGCTGCGGATGTACCGGCGCAGCGCCACCGCCTGGCCCCGGCTCATCACCGTCAGCACCAGGTGCAGCCTGTGGTGGGTGTAAGCCCCGGTGGTGTCGCAGATGGTGGCCCCCCGGTGGAGCTTCTGGACGATGAACTCGCAGATAGGCTCCGGGTTCTGGCAGACGATGTGCATATATTTGCGCTGGTTGATTCCTTCGATGACGCTATCCACCAGCACCGATTTCATCAGAAGGCCCAGAACAGAGAACAGCCCGGTTTTGATGCCGAAGACAAAGCAGGCGGAAAGGGCCACCAGAAAATCCGCCAGCAGCAGCGCCCGGCCGATGTCGATGCTGGTGTATTTCCGAAGCAGCATCGCGATGATATCGGTTCCCCCGGTGGAAGCCCCGATGTTAAAGAGCAGGGCGGAGCCCAGGGCCGGTATCCCCACCGCAAAAATCAGCTCCAGAATCGGCTCGTCGGTGAGGGGGGTCTCCACAGGCCAAATCCACTCCATAGCCCAGATAACCACCGAAAGGAGGACGCTGGAGTAGACGGTGGTAAGGCCAAATTTGCGGCTGAGGAAGAGGAAGCCAATGGCCAGCAGCACCATATTGAAGATAAACACCACCGCCCCGATGGACAGGCCGGGAATCAGCTTGGAAATCACAACGGCCATACCGGTGACGCCGCCGGTGGAGAAGTTATTGGGAAACTTGAAGAAATGGTCCCCAAGGGCCACCAGGAGGGTCCCCGCGTTGAGGATGAGGAACTCCTGGGAGGTGAGCTTATGATTCTGTTCCATGACGCAAAACCTTTCTGGGATGGCGGCGATTGGGTACCATTCTAATCCATATACTGCGCCGCAGAAAATCCCACCCAATTATAGCCCTTTTTATCCGGTAGTCAACGGGTAAGAAGAACTTTTTTGCAGGATTTTTTGCGTCCTTTGGTGAAATATTCCCGCCAAAGGGCCGTTTCTCTTCCTTTTTGAAGGTCATGCACCATTTTTTGGGGTATCCAGGCGTCTCCGAATTACAATCTGTCCCTGTATCCCCTCCAGCCCCTCCTCCGGCGCGTGAATGAACAGCCGGTACTCCCCGGCCGGAGCCTTCCAGGCCATGAGGCCGGTGGCAAAGGCCAGCTCTTCCCCCTGCCGCCGGTTATCCACTGTATGGAAGGTGGTATTGGGGGCCTCCGTTCCTGGCTGGGCAAAACCGGCAGCCATCCGTTCCCCCTTTTTTGCCTGGAGGTTGTAGGAGACCTGGTCCCCCGGCTGGAGAGCATAGGTCCCCAGCCAAAGCCAGGTCCCTCCTTCTACCCGCTGGACCTCCACCGGCAGGATGGTGGTCTCCCAGTCCTGCCCGGCTTTCTCTGCCAGCTCGTCTGGTTGGGAGAAATCCTCCCTGAACAGCGCCTCCGCCTCTTCCTTCTCCATGTAGCCAATAGTCTGTATCTTTCCCTCGGTCCCCCGTGTAATCTTCACATCCACCACCCCCAGGGGATTGTTTTCCAGGGTGTAAAAGGCGCGGTTCCCCTCCATATCCAGAAAGACCCGCACCAGCTGCCCCTGGTAGTAGTAGCTCTTTCCCTCCTTGGTGACACCGTAGGATTTGTACTCATCCAGCCGCTCCTGGTCCTTTTCCTCCTTCAGGCGCTCCAGCTCCTGGTCCTTCCCCAGCGCCTGCATCATCACCGCCTGGAAGTTCATCTTGCGCTCCCGACTGGCCCGGACCAGCCACTCCTGGAGAAGCTCCTCCCCCATCTTCCCTGTAAGGACCGAAAAGAAGTTCACCCGGCCGTCCTCATAGGCCTGCTCTGCAAACTCTGCCACCAGGGGAACATCCTGGTCCAGCTGGCTAACCGCCGCCCCAAAGGCGGCAATTTGCTCATCGGCGTAGGCTTTGGCTATGGCCGCCCTTTGCTCCTCCTCCCCCAGGAAACGGAAGGCCGCTGCAAACTTGGACACAGACCCTTCTTTATAATACTGCTCGGTCTGCTGGACCCAGGTTTCCGTCTCCAGGGAGGCGGGAGCGCTGGTCGGCGGCTCCTCCGGCTGGGTGTAGACCGCCTCCGGCAGAGAAGGAGCGGGCTGCGTCTTTGCCACCGGAGACACGGCGGACGGCGGTTCCTCTGCCCCGGCGCAGCACCCGGTCCCTATGGCTGCCGCCACCAAAAGAGCTGTCAGAAGGAGCGCCACCAGCGCCGCCTCCTTTGTCCCCTGCCGGTAGCTCCGAATGGCGGCCCGCCGCTCCCTCCGCCGCGCTCCCCCCTCCTGGAGGGCCACCGGGACCGGGACGCTTTGCCAACCGCCCCCCTCCCCCGCCGCCCGCAGAAGGGTATCTCCATAGGCCTGCCGCTCTTCGGGCTCCAGCCCGCCTAGCACCATCTCGTCGCAGGACAGCTCACAGGCACGGTCCACCTCCCGGCTCATCCACCACACCAAAGGGTTGAACCAATGGACACAGACAATCAGCTGCACCAGCCACTTGTAAAGCAGGTCCTTCCTCCGGAAGTGCACCAGCTCGTGGCGCACCGTATGGCAGAAATCCTCCTCCGGCAGGCGGGAGGAGGGGAGCACGATACAGGGCCGGCGCAGCCCCAAAAGCAGCGGGGAGGCTGCCAGGGGATTGACGCAGAGCTCCACGGGAGCCCGGACGCCGCTCTTCTCCCCCAGGCGGGCCAGGCAGTCCAGCTGCTCCGGCTCCTCCACCGGCTGCCACCCCGCCCGGATATAGGCGCAAAAGCTCTGGTAAGCGGTGGCCTTCCGAATCAGAAGTGCCAAGGCCACCCCCAGCCACGCCATCCACAGGGAACCCCGAAGGGCCGTCCCGCCAGCTGCTGGGGCCGCCTCTTCGGGAGATAAAGGCTCCCCCTGGGACGGCAGCTCGATTCTGCCGTCCGCCGGAGGAAGATGCTCCCCGGAAACCGAGATGGAAGCCCCGCTGGCTTCCCGGAAAAGCGCCCCCACCGGCCCCGCCCCAGGGGCAAAGGGCAGCAGCAGACGGACAGCCACCACCAGCCAGATGTAATATTGCCAGCGTTTGCTGAGGCGCTCCCGGTAAAGGGGGCGGCAGAGAAGCAGGGGCAGCATCAACAGGGAGCCGGACAGGGAAAGGGACAAAACGGTGATAAATAAACGCTCCATCATTCCTCTTCCCCCTTTTGCCAGAATTTTTTCAGCTCCTCGTAGTCCTCCGGGCTTAGCAGCTCCCGCTGGATAAGGGTACTCACCAGTCCCCTGGCATCCCCTGCGTAGAGCTTATTGAGGAGGGTTTGGGTCTGGGCCGCCTGGTAATCCCCCTCCGACACCAGGGCGGTGTACCGGTTGCGCCGCCCCAGCTTGCTGGTTTTCAGCAGTCCCTTTTCCACCAGGCGGGAAAGGAGGGTGATGACAGTGTTTTTCTGCCAATCCCGGCCAGCCTTTCCCAGCTCCTCCATAATCTGGGCGTAAAGGGCGCTTCCCCCACTTGCCCAGACGATTTTCATCAGCTCCAGCTCGGAATCAGAAACCTGTAAAATCATTTTTGCTCCTCCTTTTTATGATTACACTTTGTAGTCTTAATTTTAGGATAACACCTTGTAGTCCATTTGTCAAGACCAGAATAATCGATGAAAAAAGGAGAATTTGTTCAGCTTCTTTATCACTATTGACAATTCCCATTTTGGCGGCGGCGTGCTATTCTTTATTGCAGTAACCTTGTAAAGGGAGGAACCCCAAATGAAGCATACCGCCTGCCGCGCCGGTTACCTCTATTACCGCTTTCCCCGATTTTGGGAGAAGGCTTGTTCCGGTTTGGCTGAAAAGGCAGGCGTGTAAGTTTTCCTGGTTCTAAAACCATCGGTGTATGCCTGACGACCCACAGCCCAGCCGGCTGTGGGTTTTTCGCATAACCGGCCTATTTTATCATCGCAGGAGGAAGCTACCATGATTGTCGTACTAAAGCATAATCCCAACCCGGACCAGGTGGAGGGCCTTGTCAGCTGGCTCCAGGAAAAGGGGGTGGGCATCCACAAAAGCGTCGGGGAGGCCAACACCATCCTGGGCCTGGTGGGGGACACCTCCAAGCTGGATATTGACCTCATCGCCGCCCTGGACATTGTGGAGGACGTAAAGCGGGTCCAGGAGCCCTACAAAAACGCCAACCGCAAGTTCCACCCGGAGGATACCGTCATCCAGGTGGGCAATACCCAAATTGGCGGCGGCAGCCTCACCATCATGGCGGGACCCTGCTCGGTGGAATCGGAGGAGCAGGTGGTGACCATCGCAAAGGCGGTAAAGGCCAGCGGGGCCACCATGCTCCGGGGCGGGGCCTTTAAGCCCCGTACCTCTCCCTACGCCTTCCAGGGCCTGGGGGAGCAGGGCCTTGCCTACCTGCGGGCCGCCAAGGAGGAAACCGGCCTGCCCATCGTCACCGAGCTGATGGACCTTTCCCAGCTGCCCCTCTTCCGGGATGTGGACGTCATCCAAATCGGCGCCCGGAATATGCAGAACTTTGACCTTCTTAAGGCGGTGGGCCACCAGGATAAGCCGGTGATGATTAAAAGGGGGATGTCTGCCACCTATGAGGAATGGCTTATGAGCGCGGAATATGTCATGGCCGGGGGCAACGAGAAGGTCATCCTCTGCGAGCGGGGCATCCGCACCTTTGAAAGCTACACCCGCAACACCCTGGATCTGGCCGCCATCCCGGTGATGCGCCGCCTCACCCATCTGCCCATTATCATCGACCCCAGCCACGCCACCGGCAAAAGCTGGCTGGTGGAGCCCCTGGCTATGGGGGCGGTGGCCACCGGGGCGGATGGCCTGCAAATCGAGGTCCATAACGACCCGGCCCACGCCCTTTGCGACGGCCCCCAGTCCCTGCGGCCGGAGGACTTCCAGGGGCTGGCCAAAAAGCTCCTGGCCCTGCGGGCGGCGGTCCAGGGGATGGAGGGATAAGGGATGAAGGTAGGCATCGTGGGCCTGGGCCTTATGGGTGGCTCGATGGCTAAAAGCATCAAGGCCCGCACCAGTCACACCGTCTACGGCATCGACCTGGACCAGGAGACCATGAGCCTGGCCCGCCTCTGCGGGGCCATTGACGGCCCTCTCACCGGGGAGAACCTGGCCCGGTGCGACCTGGTTCTGGTGGCCCTCCGGCCCCAGGCCGCCATCGACTGGGTGCGGGAAAAGGGAGCCGGCATCCCCAAGGGGGCCATCCTGGTGGATTTTTGCGGCGTCAAGCGGGTGGTAGTGGAAGCCCTTGCCCCCCTGGCCGAGGAATACGGCTTCTCCTACATCGGAGGGCACCCCATGGCCGGGCGGGAGCGGGGAGGCTTCACCGCCTCCACCGAGGACCTGTATGTGGGGGCCTCCATGATTCTCACCCCGGACCAGCGCACCGATATGAAGCTGCTGGAGACCCTGCGGGACTTCTTTTTCGATGTGGGCTTTGGAAAGCTCACCTTTTCCCAGCCGGAGGAGCACGACCGAATCATCGCCTTCACCTCCCAGCTGGCCCACATCGTCTCCAGCGCCTATGTAAAATCCCCGGAGGCCCAGCGGCGGCGGGGGTTTTCGGCGGGGAGCTTCCGGGATATGACCCGTGTGGCCCGCCTGGACGAGGAGATGTGGACCGAGCTTTTCCTGGACGATGCGGACTTCCTTACAAAGGAGCTGGGCATCCTCATCGGCCACCTGGAGGAGTACCGGGAGGCCCTGGAGGCCAGAGACGGGGAGCGCCTCCGGAGCCTCCTTCGGGACGGCCGGGAGAAGAAGGCCACCGCCGGAGGGAACTAGACAGGGCGCCGCTTCTTTTTCTTCTTGCAAAAGAAGAAAAAGAAGCAAAAAGAAGAATGACGAAGGTCTTTGATACCAAAGGAGTGAATCCCATGTCCCATACCATTTTGGAAATACCGGTTCGCACCCGCCCGCCCTACACCGTCACCATCGGCCCCGGTCTGCTGGAGCGGTGCGGGATGTTCTTGGGGAAAAGTCTGGAGCCCTGCCATGTGGCAGTTATCAGCGACAGCAACGTGGCCCCCCTCTATCTGCAAAGGACAAAAGACAGCCTGGAAAAGGCGGGATTTGCCGTCAGCAGCTATATCTTCCCCGCCGGGGAGGAAAGCAAGAACCTCGCCACCCTTTCCGGCATTCTGGAATTTCTGGCCGGGGAGCGGCTGACCCGCACCGATTGCGTCGCCGCCCTGGGGGGCGGGGTCACCGGGGATATGGCGGGGCTGGCCGCCGCCCTCTACCTGCGGGGGGTGCGGTACATCCAGCTGCCCACCTCCCTGCTGGCAGCGGTGGATTCCTCGGTGGGGGGCAAGACCGCGGTGGACCTTTCGGCGGGGAAAAACCTGGCCGGGGCCTTCCTTCAGCCTGCCGCGGTCCTCTGTGACACCGACTGCCTGGGAACGCTGACCCCGGAGTTCTTCGCCGACGGGGCCGCCGAGGCCATCAAAACCGGCGTCCTCTGCGATGAGGACCTCTTTGCCCTCTTTGAGGGGCCGCCCCTCTCCCCTGCCTCCCCTGTTCTGCCGGAGATCATCGCCCGGTGCGTCCGCTACAAGGCCGGGGTGGTGGAGCGGGATGAGAAGGAGCAGGGGGAGCGAAAGCTCCTGAATTTGGGCCACACGGTAGGCCACGCCATTGAAAAATGCAGCGGCTTTACCATTCCTCACGGCCACGCCGTTGCCGCCGGAATGGCGGTGATGGCCCAGGCCGCCGAGGCTTTGGGGTGGACCCAGCAGCCGGTGGCGGCGCGCATCGCCGCCTGCCTGGAGAAAAACCATCTGCCCACCGGGACGGATTTCTCCCTGGAGGCTCTGGCGGAAGCGGCCCTCTCCGACAAAAAGCGGGCCGGGGGGGCGATCACCCTGGTGGTGCCGGAAAAGATTGGCCGGTGTGTGCTGAAAAAGCTGCTGGTAGCAGAGCTGCTGCCTGTCATCCGGGCGGGACTGGAGGGATAGGGCGATGGATGTGCGCATCATTCCCAAAAAGCTGGCGGGGACTGTGGCCCCTCCCTCCAGCAAGTCCATGGCCCACCGGGCTATTTTAGCCGCCGCCCTGGCCCAGGGGACCAGCGTCATCCGAAAGGTCACCTTCTCCCAGGACATTCAGGCCACCCTCCGGTGCGTGGCGGAGCTGGGCTGCGATTGGGAGCAGCCGGAGCCGGACACCCTCCAGGTCCGCGGCCTTTGGGGCCGGGAGTGGAACCCGGCGGGGCTTTCCCTTTTTGACTGCGGGGAATCCGGCTCCACCCTGCGCTTTGTCATCCCCATCGCCCTGGCCCTTTTGGGGGGCGGGCAGTTCACCGGCCGGGGGCGGCTGATGGAGCGGCCCCAGCAGCCCTACCTGGACCTCTTCCGGAAAAAGGGCATCCTCTGGGAGCAGCAGGCCAGCGTCCTCACCATCCGGGGGGAGCTGGAGCCGGGGGAATACCCCCTGCCGGGGGATGTCTCCAGCCAGTTCGTCACCGGGCTCCTCTACGCCCTGCCCCTGCTGGAGGGGGATTCCAGGATGGAAATGACCTCCCCCCTCCAGTCCCGCGGTTATGTGGAGATGACCCTGGAAACGCTGCGGGCCTTCGGCATCCAGGTAGAAAACCAGGGCTACAAGCGGTTTTTGGTCCCTGGCGGGCAGCTCTTCGCCAGCCGGGACACCGCCATCGAGGGGGATTGGTCCCAGGGGGGATTCTGGTACGCCGCCAAGGCCCTGGGGAACCCGGTAACGATACAGGGGCTCCGGGAGGATTCCCCCCAGGGGGACCGGGTGGTGGCGGAGCACTTTTCCCTCCTCTGCCAGCCGGGGGATACAGAGATTGACCTCACCGACTGTCCCGACCTGCTGCCTCCCCTGGCGGTGATGGCGGCGGGGCGGCAGGGGACCACCCGCTTTGCCGGGGCGGCCCGCCTGCGGCTGAAGGAAAGCGACCGGCTTGTGACCGTCCACGCCATGCTGGCCGCCCTGGGATGCCGGGCGGAGGAGGGGCCTGATTCCCTCACCGTCACCGGCGGCCCCCTCACCGGCGGGGTGGTGGACGGGGCAAACGACCACCGCATCGTTATGGCGGCGGCCATCGCCGCCACCGCCTGCGGGGGCCCTGTCACCATCACCGGGGCCCAGGCGGTGGAAAAATCCTACCCCGCCTTTTGGCAGGACTATAAAAAACTGGGAGGGGAAGTTCATGTCCTCTAGCTTCGGAAAACTCCTGAAAATATCGGTGTTCGGCCAGTCCCACGGGGCTGCCATCGGGGTGGTAATCGACGGCCTGCCCGCCGGGGAGGCCATCGACCTGGAGGAATTGCAGGCCTTCCTGGACCGCCGGAAACCGGGGAAAAGCCCCCTTTCCACCGCCCGGCAGGAGGCGGACACGCCGGAGTTCCTCTCCGGGCTGGAGAATGGAAAAACCTGCGGCGCCCCCCTTTGCGCCGTCATCCGCAACCGGGACCAGCGCTCTGGGGATTACCAGGAGCTTTTGGAAAAGCCCCGGCCCGGCCACGCCGATTACACCGCCTGGGTCAAATGGGGCGGCCACGCGGATATGCGGGGGGGCGGGCACTTTTCCGGGCGGCTCACCGCCCCCCTCTGCATTGCCGGGGGCATCGCCAAGCAAATATTGGCCCGGCGGGGGGTGTATGTGGGGGCCCATCTCCATACCATAGGGGGGCTTACCGACCTGTTTTTCCCGGAGGAGCCCACACCGGAGCTTTTCCAGGAGGTGGCCCAAAAGCCCTTCCCGGTGCTGGACGACCATACGGGGGAGCTGATGCAGGATGTCATCCTCCAGGCCAAAAAGGAGCTGGACAGCGTGGGGGGCATCATCGAGTGTGCCGCCACCGGCGTCCCCGCGGGGCTGGGGGAGCCTATGTTTGGCGGGGTGGAAAACCGCCTGGCCGCCGCCCTTTTCGGCATCCCCGCGGTAAAGGGAGTGGAGTTCGGCAGCGCCTTTCGGGAGGCGGCGCTGCGGGGCTCCCAGAACAACGACCCCTTTGTTATCCGGGATGGACAGATCCGCACCGACGGCAACAACGCCGGGGGCATCCTGGGGGGCATCACCACCGGAATGCCCATTGTGCTCCGGACCGATATAAAGCCCACCCCGTCCATCGGGCGGCCCCAGCGGACGGTGAACCTTTCCACCATGGAGGAGACCGGGCTTACCATCCACGGCCGCCACGACCCTTGCATCGCCCACCGGGCTGTACCGGTGGTGGAGGCGGTAACCGCCGCCGTTCTGCTAGACTTACTACTGGAGGGTAATCATGGAACTTTCTGACATTCGCGCAAAGATCGATGCTGTAGACGACCAGCTGCTGGACCTTTTTTTGCAGCGCATGGCCCTAAGCGAGGAGGTGGCGGCCTACAAAAACCAGCATCGGCTGCCCATCCTCAACAAAACGCGGGAGCGGGAGATTTTAGCCAAAGTCACCCAGCGGGCCGGGGATAAGGAGAAGTACGCCTATCACCTCTATTCCACCCTTTTTGAGCTGGCCCGTTCCCGCCAGGCGGAGCTGATTGACGCACCCACCCAGGTGGGCGCGCGGGTAAAGGCCGCCCTTTCCGCTGGCGGCGAGCTGTTCCCACAAACGGGGATGGTGGCCTGCCAGGGGGTGGAGGGGGCCAACTCCCAGATGGCCTGCGACCGGCTGCTCCCCAGGGGGAGTATCGTCTATGTCAAGAGCTTTGAGGCGGTGGCCGCCGCGGTGGAATCCGGCCTCTGCAAGTTTGGGGTGCTGCCCATCGAAAACAGCTCCAACGGCTCGGTGCGGGCGGTATATCAGCTCCTCCAGGAGCACGACCTGAGCGTGGTGCGCTCCACCCGCCTTTGTATCCGCCACGAGCTGCTGGCCCTGCCGGGGGTAAAGCAGGAGGAGATTACCGAAATCTACTCCCACGAGCAGGCCATCGGCCAGTGCTCCCGCTTTTTGGGGGGGCTTTCCGGCGTCCGGGTCATTCCCTGCGGCAACACCGCTTTGGCGGCAAAGCAGGTGGCGGAAAGGGGCAGCCGCCATCTCCTCCCACCCCTGCGCCGCCCTCTATGGCCTGGAGTGCATCGGCGAGCACATCCAGGACAGCGACAACAACTACACCCGCTTCATCTGCATCGCCAAGGACCCGGTGATTTACGCCGGCGCCAGCCGCATCAGCCTCATTCTGGCCTTTGATAACCGCCCTGGGGCCCTGTACGAGATTCTTTCCAAAATCGCGGCCCTGGACGTGAACCTTACCAAGCTGGAATCCTGCCCGGTGGCGAGGAGCGACTTCGAATTTATCTTCTTTTTGGAGCTGGAGGCCTCGGTCCAGGACCCCAGCGTCCTGGCCATGCTGGAGGAGATGGAACGCAGCTGCGCCCAGTTCCAGTTCCTGGGCGGCTACGCCGAGGTGTAAGGGATGGGAGAAAAAGTCTATGGCCTTTTGGGCCGGAAGCTGGGCCACAGCTGGTCGGTCCCCATCCACCGGGCCCTGGGGTGCCCGGACTACCGCCTTTGGGAGGTGGAGCCGGAGGACCTCCCCGCCTTTCTCTCCAGGGAGGATATCGGGGGGCTAAACGTCACCATCCCTTATAAGCGGGATGTGATCCCCTTCTGCCAGGAACTGGACAGGGGGGCCCAAGCCATCGGCAGCGTCAACACCCTGGTCCGGGGTGCGGACGGAAGGCTCCGGGGCTACAACACCGACCTTGTGGGCTTTTTGACCATGGCCCGGCGGGCGGGCATCCCCTTTGCTGGAAGAAAGGTGCTGGTGCTGGGCAGCGGCGGGGCCTCCCTCACCGTCCAGGCGGCCGCCCGGATGGAGGGGGCCGGGGATGTGGCGGTCATCTCCCGCACCGGGCCGGATAACTACGAAAACCTGCGGGAGCGCCACGGCGGCGCACAGATACTGGTAAACGCCACCCCGGCAGGAATGTGGCCCCAGGTGGAGGAGCAGCCGGTGGACCTTGCCCTTCTGCCCCGGCTGGAGGGGGTGCTGGACCTTATCTACAACCCCCTGCGCACGAATTTATTGCTCCAGGCCCAGGCGCTGGGCCTCCCCTGCTCCGGCGGGCTCCCCATGCTGGTGGAGCAGGCGGCGGCGGCAGAGGAGCGGTTCTTCGGCAGGGCCATCCCGCGGGAAAAGACGGAGGAGATTCTCTCCGGCCTTTGGCAGGACCGGGCCAACCTGGTGCTGGTGGGGATGCCCGGCTGCGGCAAAACCACCGTGGGCCGGGCCCTGGCCCAGATAAGCGGCCGCGCCCTCCTGGACCTGGACGCAGAGATCGTCCGCCGGGCGGGAAAGCCCATCCCGGAGATTTTCCGGACAGAGGGGGAAGCCGCCTTCCGGGCGCTGGAGAGCCGGACGCTGGCGGAGGTTTTTTCCGATCGGAACGGCTGGATCATCGCCACCGGGGGCGGGGCGGTACTGCGGGAGGAAAACCGCGCCGCCATGCGGCGGAGCGGACGGGTGTACTTCCTGCGGCGGGGGCTGGACCAGCTCCCTACCGACGGGCGGCCCCTTTCCCAGGGGGCGGACCTTGGGGAGATGTACCGGACCCGCCTGCCCCTGTACGAGGCTGCCGCCGACATGGCGATTGAAAATGACACCACCGCGGAGGAAACCGCGGCAAGGATATGGAGGGATTTTTGTGCGTATTCTGGTGATCAACGGCCCTAACATGAACCTGTTGGGGGTGCGCCAGCCGGAGATCTACGGCAAGGCCACCTACCAGGACCTTATGGATCTGGTGAAGGGAGAGGCGGAGAGTTTGGGGGTGGAGGTGGATTTCTTCCAGTCCAACCACGAGGGGGCGCTGGTGGACGCCATCCACCGGGCCTACTTCGAGGGGGTGGAGGGCATCGTCATCAACCCCGCCGCCTGCACCCACACCAGCGTGGCCCTGCTGGACGCGGTAAAGGCGGTGGGCATCCCCACGGTGGAGGTCCATATCTCCGACCCGGACAGCCGGGAGGAGTTCCGCCATATCTCCTATATCCGGGCCGCCTGCGTCGCCACCATCCGGGGCCACGGTCTGCCGGGGTACTGCGAGGCGCTGCGGCTGCTGGCGGGGCGTGCCCCCAGCCACACCCCGCCTGAAGGGGGAACAAGTCCTACTCTTTGAATCCGGAGAAGGGGCGTGCCGCCTCCCTCAAAATTTTTATCCCTCCCCCTTGACAAATCCAGGTTACAGGTGTACCCTATAAGCAAAGGGAACAACTGTAACCTAAATCGATTGTAAGGGGGATTTTCCATGCCCAATCCGGAGGAAAAAATCACCGATGCCGAGCTGGAGGTGATGGAGGCTTTGTGGGCGGCGGCCGGACCGCTGACCCTGGCCCAAATTAAATCCGCCTTGGCGGAAAAAAACGGGGACACCACCAAAACCCTTCTGCGCCGCCTCTGCCAAAAGGGGGCGGTGGCCCAGGAGAAACAGGAGGTCTACTATTACCGCCCCCTGGTGGTGCGGGAGGAGCTGGGGCAGTTCCGCACCCGGCGGCTCATCGAAAAGCTCTACGCCGGCAGCGCCAAGGCCATGGTGGCGGCGCTGGTGGCGCACGACCAGCTGCGCCCCCAGGAGGTGGAGGAGCTGCGGGAGCTGTTCCAAAGCCTTTGTGAAAAGGGAGGTGGATCATGAACGCCTTTGCCTTTCTTTCCGGCCTGCTGCGCCTGAGCCTGCTGGGCTCCCTCCTGGCGGCGCTCCTGCTGCTTTTGCGCCCCCTTTTGCGGGGGCGGGTAAGCCACACCCTTCTGTACGCCCTCTGGCTGCTGGTGGGGTACGCCCTGCTTCAGCTGCGCCTCTGCCTGCCGGTGGGGATCACCCTCTCCCTGCCCTCCGGCTCGGTTCAGGGACAGACCCAGGCGGAGGTCCACTTCACCCCCTCCGGTGCTCTGCCGAAGGAGACCCCCGCCCCGCTGCCCCCCAGTGGGGAAGAGAAAAGCACACCCCCTGCGCCAGCGCCACCCCCGGAGCAAAAGCCCGCCCCCGCCCTGGTGGAGCTGCTGAATTCCCCCGGCTTTTGGACCGTTTTGTGGGGAGTGGGAGCCTTCCTTTCCATGGGCTGGTACAGCGCTGGGTATCTCTCCTTTATCAAAAAGATGCGAAAAACCATGGCGGCACCCTCCCCGGCGGCCCAGGTACTTCTTCGGGAGCTGGAGCCGGCTGGTCGGGTGCAGCTGTGGGAATCCCCCCTGGCGGTTTCTCCCCTGCTGATGGGGCCGGTAAAGCCCGTCATCCTCCTGCCGCCGGGACTCACCGATGAGGGACAGCTTCGGGACATCCTGGCCCACGAGCTGACCCATGCCCGCCGCCATGACCTCCTGTACAAATGGCTTGTGGCGGCGGTAAGCAGCCTCCACTGGTTCAATCCCCTGATGCTCCTGGTCCGCCGGGAGACCGGCCGTCTCTGCGAGCTTTCCTGCGACGAAGCAGCCACGGCGGGGATGGATGCTGCCGGGCGGCGGCATTACGGGGAGACCCTGCTGGCCCTGGCAGCGGCTCCTGCCAGTCGGGGGCTGTTGGCCGTTACCCTCTGTGAGGAAAAGGACCGCCTGCGGGAGCGGCTGGAGGCCATCGCCCTCCCCCGGCGGAAGGGGGCTGTCTCGATGGTCCTTTCCGGCCTGCTGGCCGTGCTGGTCTGCGGATGCGCCCTCATCTCCGGCGCCCAGTCCTCTGTCCCGGACCTTCCCCATACCCCCAATTTCCCTCCGGTCTCCCTGGTGTTCCGGGAATTCCTCCAGGGGGAGCGCACCGTCCTCTACTCCAAGGAACACGCCTACAACCAGCGGGCCACTATTCAGCAGGTCCCGGCCCTCTTCAGCCCGGACAGCGAATATGCCGCAGTCTGGCGCTTCGCCGTGGTGGACCTGAACCGGGACGGGGAGGAGGAGATGATCCTCCAGGTCATCGACGCGGCGGGGGATCTGGGGGGCTATCTCATTCTCCACCGCCAGGGGGGCGAGCTGTACGGATTTTTTCACCGCAACTGGGCCTTTGAGGAGCTGAAGACCGACGGCACCTTCTTCTTTAGCAGCATAAACGGACGGTCCTGGGCCATCAGCGGCCCCATGGATATCCATGTGGAAGACACCGGCCGGGGGTATTCCATCCCCGTCGTTGCCTCCCAGGAGCAACACCCCGAAACTGGCGCCGAGATCTTCTATGTGGGCGGGTACCGGGTATCCAAGGAGACCTACAACCAGGTGTTAGAAAACCAGCGGCAAAAGGAGGATGTCCCCTGGTACGACTTCACCCTGGAGGGCATCGCCCAGGCCTTCCCGGAGGAGGACCCCTTTACTCTTCCGGAGGGGACGGAAAATTTAGGGGCCATCGCCGCCGCCCTGGAGGCGGACTTCGTGGACTACTGGAACACCTTTGTATCCGGCAGCATGGTGCTGCCCAAGGTGACGGTCCTCCAGTCGGACCGCTTTGCGGGGATGGACCGGGCGGTATTCCTGGTCTATCCGGATTATAACAACACCCACACGGTGGCCTACAGCGTCACCGGCGATACTGTCCGGCGGCTGGGAGCCTTCCCCTCCGGGCTGGAGTTCGCTTTCTCTGCCGAAAAGGGCGGGCTGCTCCGCACCACCTGGACGCAGGAAAGCCCCGGCGGTGGCGCCGAGCGCTTCTATTATTACTACCGTCCCCTCCCCGAAGGAGGGGTGGAATGGACCGAAGTCCTTAAAGCCTGGGCCGATTCGGAAGGGGTGATCCAGTCCGCCGCCGGCTGGCAGACCGAGGATCAATCTCTGACAAAGCCCCTGACTCCGGCGGAATTTGAGGCCCGTCTGGCTGCCGCCGACGAGGACTTCCGGGAGGCGGAGACCATCTCCTTCGGCACTGTCAAAAACCTGGCGGAATCCGGCTTCGACCTTTCCGCCCCCCTTGGGGAGGAGAGCCAGCCGGGCAGCTGGCGGGATTTTCTGGCCAGGGCGATGTCCTCCTCCGGCAGCCAGGCCGCCGCCCCGCCCCCGGCCTTGGAAGGGGTTTCCCGGCAGGAGGCGGACTTCCTCACCCCGGAACAGTGGGCTCTTTTTGACAAGGCGGAGATCTACGGAGGGTATTTCGCCTTTGACCCCGGCCGCTTCGCCGGGGAGGAGCCGTCTCTGACCGGCTCTGGGGGCCAGCGGGAGATAGGCGGGCAGACCTACCGGCGGTACACCGGCGGGGTATACAGCAGCTGGGAGGACTTTTACCGCGATATGCGCTCCGTTTTCACCGAGGACTTCTTCCAGGAGCTGAATCAAGCGACCCTGCGCACCGGCGAGCCGCCGCTCCCCATCTACACCCAGGCGGAGGGACAGCTGTATTATTTGGACATCTCCGGCGGCGGCAACCTCACCTATCTGCCGGAGCTGGACCGGTACCAGCTCCTTTCCGCCGGGGAAGGCCGGGTGGAGCTGGAGCGCATCGCCTACTACTGCCGCCCGGAGGAGCTATCCAGGAATGCCTATCCCCCTTCCCCCGCCACCTCGCGCCGCTGCCCAGTGGTGCTGGAGGAAACTCCGGAGGGCTGGCGGGTGGCCCGGTTCACCCTCCCCGCCCGGCAGTCCTGAGAGCCTATCCAAGATCTCCCTGCACACCGCCTCGACAGGTCCTTTTGTGCCCTGCGGCGTTAAAAAACCTTGCAATACAATAAGTATTCCTGCGGTTTTTTGCCTTGCAGGACGCAAAAATCCCCGCCTATTCGGCGCACCGGAAGATCCTGAATAGGCTCTAAGAGCCTTTGCTCTGTTCAAAAATTATTTCCATTTTTGCAAAAAAATTTTTACACAAGCCTCTTGACCTAGAGGGTACTCCAAATTGTATCCTATTAGCAACGAATCTTGTCGCTGCCGCGATACGCAAGGAGTGCTTTCCCTATGAAACGACTGACCGCCCTTTGTCTGGCCCTGCTGCTGAGCCTCTGCGCCTGCGGCGCGCCGGAGCCTTCCCCCCGGCCCTCTCCTCCGGCCCAGGAGCCCTCCGCTCCGCCGGAGCCGGTCTACCTGGACCCTGCCGACTACCTCCCCTCCACCAAAGATTATATCCAGGCGGTGGTGCGGGAGCACGTGGAGCAGATTGAGACCCCCGGTATGAGTGACTACGAAAAGGTGAAGGCCGCCGCCGATTACGTCATGGCCCTGGGGTACTATTCCATCTCCCCCGCTTTGGACGTGTGGCGCTGGCGCACAGCCGGGGACACCGTTCCCACCTACGAGGAGATGCGGGGGCTGAATATGCTCCTCTTTGGCGTTGAAACTTGCGAGGGCTACACCGCCGCCCTGAATATGCTCCTGGAGGAGATGGGGGTGGAAACCCGGTACATGACCGGCATGACCTATATGGCCCGCGGCGGCCTGGGCTACCACTCCTGGAGCCAGGTGAAAATCGACGGGGTCTGGTACCACCTGGACTGCGACCTGGAGGACAACATCGCCCCTAAAAACGGGGCTGTGATTTATAAGTATTTCCTCAAGGGGGACGCCACCATGGGGGCATCCCATTACTGGGGCAAGCGGCTCATCAGCCTGGGGCAGCTGGAGCCGGGGCAGGAGGAGGAAATCCGCACCTACTATATGGGGGAAATCTGTCCCTACGATTATCCCACTCCCCCGCCCTCCCAAATCCCCATAAATCCCCGGCCGGATTATCAGGCCATCCACACGGCGCTGCAAAAGGAGCTGGAGGAATACGAAAGCCTCTATGGCAAGCTGGAGTACATGGAATTGGACATCCTCCCCCCGGTCTTCATCCGGTACTACTTCCAAGAGGGGGTGTCCATGGAAGGCCTCAGCTCCTGGGGCCGGAACTACCGCCAGGACCATCTTCTCATCAATCCCCCCGGCACCCAGGAGACCCGCTGGGACTGGACCCTGAACCGAAGCCAGGGCCAAAGCCAGAGCGCGGGCCAGCACAGTACATAGCAAGATAGGGGGCAGTCACCCCAACATGGCTGCCTCCTGCTTTGCCCTATTCCTTCGGCCAAGTGAAGCCGCTGCCATCCTCATAGAAAATAAAGTCGTCCACATCTCCAGGGATGCCGAACCAGTCCTTCTGCCACTGGCTCCAGGGGCTGCATCCGTTCCCCTGCCGCTGCTCCTCCTGTCTCTCCTCTTCCATCCTGACGCCCCCCTTCCATACCTGCTATTTTATGCAGCGGGGGTGGAAACGATGCCCATTTTGGCTCAATTCCCAATAAGACAGGGCAGCGTGTGTACAGCGGTCCTTAAAGCACTTGCTCCCAAGTTCCCGCAGAAAACCGCCGGTCTCCAAACGGGACCGGCGGTTTTCTCATAGGGGTTGCGCTTTTCCCCAACAAATTATGTCTTTGACTTTCGGGTGTATTTCTCGCCGGCTTCCAGGTTGACACTGGCCGGAATCACACGGAATTTGAAAACCACGCTGAGCAGCACCGCCAGGGGCATCAGATAGACAAGGCAGGCGTAGGGGGCAAAGCTCAGGGTGCCCACCCCAAAGAGTCCTATCACGTAAATCCCGGAGGCATTCCAGGGGATAAAGGTGCAGCCTGGGGTGGAAATGGCGGTCATGGCTTTGGAGAGATTGGTGGGGTGGAGCTTGTATTCCTTATAGGCAGGGGCCATCAGGGTGCCGGTCATCAGCAGGGAGAAGGTATTGGTCCCCATCATATTGCCAATAAAGGCGATAACCTCGCTGACCAGGGTAAGCTGCACAAGGCTCTTTGTTTTCTTCGCAATCGGATGGATGATCGCTTCCATGATCCCTACCGTGTTGAAGGCCCCGATCATGCCGAAGGCAAAGATCATCATAAAGGCGGTGGCGGACATATTGGTCACGCCGCCCCGGTTCAGCAGGGTATCCAGGAAGGTGTTGCCGGTGGAGGCTTTATAGCCGGTCCAGAACACATTCATTATGTTATTGGCGTCCATTCCCTGGTAAAGGACTGCCACCACGCCGCCCACCAAGGCGCTGACCATCATGGAAAGCATGGCAGGCTTTTTGAGGAAGATCAAGGTCAGCAGCAGCACCACCGGGATAAAGGCAATCACACCCACATGGAATTCACTGCTGATGGCGCTGACCACCTCATCTACCACGCTTCCATCAAAGGCGTCGCCGCCAAAGCGCAACCCCATCACGCCGTATATCACGGCTGTGAGGGCCATCACCGGGATTGCAATAATCCCCAGCTCTTTGCAGTGGGTAATCAAATCCGTGCCGACTGCGGCAGAGGAAACATTCGTAGAATCCGACATGGGAGAGAGCATATCCCCAAAATAGGATCCGCTGATGATGGCTCCTACTGTCATTCCACTGGGAATTCCCAGGCTCTCCCCAATGGCAAACATGGCAATTCCGGCTGTGCCCATGGTGCCCCAAGAGGTGCCGCAGGCCACGGAAACCACGCAGCACAGGAGAAAGGTTGCCGCCAGGAAAATCTTGGGGCTTACAATCTTCATGCCGTAGTAGATAATTGCGGGAACGGTGCCGGCGGCGATCCAGGTTGCGATCATCGCGCCAACTACCAGGATGGTAAGAACCGCGCCCATACCCTTCTTAATAGACTCCATTACCCCAGCGTCAATCTCCTGGAAGCTGTACCCCAAGCGCATACACATTGGATAGATCCACAGCCAGGCCACCAGAAACATTGGCTGAATCGGCGCACTGATGAGCTTATTGGCCCCCAGAACGATAACGAGCACCCCCGCCAGAACCAATAGAGCATAACCAGTGGATGGCTTTTTGCGTTCAGAATTTGCGGACATCTTTTTCCCTCCATTTTTTATTTCTATCAACTTTGCGCGGAGATTTTATCCGATCTTAGAAGCTGTACCATTTGCTGCCGAGGTGCTTGCGGCGGCTAGGCAGCATTGGCACGGCTTCTTAAATTTTAATCCCATAGCTGCTTTCCATCGCGTTCCTGAAATCCGCCAGGGTGGGCTGAATGCAGGGAATCTCCGGCACCCACATGTCGGTCACCTCCGGGGTCTTCACTCCGGTGGAGGTCATCAGCACCACCACCTTTTCGTCGGGTCTTACGACCCCCTCCTTCAGCAGCTTTTCCAACACCACCAGGGAGGCCACCGAGGCCGACTCCCCAAATACCCCCTCTGTCTTTGCCAGACGCTGCTGCATCTTCAGCGCCTCCGGGTCGTGGCTGCTTCTGGCGGCGCCGCCGGAATCCTTTACCGCCTGCACCGTATGGTAGGCACAGAAGCCGGTGGCGATGGAGGTCTGGATGGAGGGTTCGCTGGGCTGGGGGATCGGGTCGCTGGAGCCGGCTTTGATGGTGTTTTCCACCGCGTGGAACACCTCCGCGGCTGCGAATTTGGGGACTTTTTCGATATAGCCCATTTCCTTCAGGTCGCACATACCCTTGTAGATCCCGTACAGGGTATCCCCGTAGGAGATGGGGACGACAAACCAATCAGGGACCTGCCCGCCCATCTGCTCGAAAACCTCAAAGGCGATGCTCTTGTAGGCGTCAATTCCAAAGCAGCTGCTGCCGATGGGGGGAGACATCACGCCGCTGGCCGGGACAAAATCCAGCTCCCTTACCAGCTTTTCCATAATGACCCCCCGGTCCGCCATGGAGGGGGTGACGAAGACGCTGGCGCCGTAGGCCTGCATCAATGTCTTCATGCTGGGGGACACATTGGAGGTGGTAAAGATCACGCAGGGCAGACCCGCAACCGCGGCATAGGCCGCCGCAGCCGCTCCCTGGTTCCCGGTGGAAGAGATGGTGATCCCCGGCGCCTTTTCCGCCAGCGCTTTGGATATGATCAGGGAGCAGAGGCGGTCCTTGTGGGACATCGTGGGGTTTTTGGACTCATCCTTCATCCACAGCTGCTCCAGGCCCAGCTGCTTTCCCATCCGCTCCAGCCGGTGGAGGGGGGTATTTCCTTCCCCGATGCTGACCACCGGATCGCTGTCCTCCAGCGGATAAAAATCCCGGAAACGATAGATCCCCGGCTGGGTCGTTTCCGCCGCCGGCAGCTTGGCGCTGCTCAGGTCGTAGATGGTCCTGTAGTTCACATTTACGCTCTCCTCAGCGCATTTGGGGCAGGCGTCATAAAACTTCCCATCCAGGGGACGGCCGCAGCGCATACAGACCGCTTCTTTGTACCAGCTCATGTAAGTTCCTCCTCATCATTAAAATCACGCGGTTCCTTTTTTCCGGGTTGAGTGATCCCTCCTGTCCTCTTTCATTGGAGCCCGCCTTCTATCCTTGGGGCGGGTCCTATATTGCCAAGACAAGCAAAAACAGATAGTGAGCCGCCGCACCGGCGGCAACGCCCCCTATGGTGTGGCTTAAAAGCGCTTTCCCGATTAGCTCCTTGCACCCAAGCTCATCCATCATAGAAACATGGGTGCTGATGTAGCCGCTCCAGCACATACACATTGCGGTAAAAACCGCAACATCCCCGGCGTCCGCCAGGCCGGAGGACAAGAGACCGGGCACCAGGCCGATGGCCGCGCCTGCCGCCCCCATCGCCGTGATGGGAACGCTGACACATTCCGGCGAGGAAAACCCGAACAGGGGCTGTAGCAAAAAATTCAGCCGCTCCGCTGCCATGGGCAGGAGGCGTATCCCCTCATAAGCGGCGCCGGTGTACCCTTCCGCCCCCGGACCATTGGTGAGCATCATCACAAAGGTACAGATGGTCAGCACCCCCGGAACGATCCCCAGGCCCATCTTCACCCCGCCCGCTCCCCCGGTCAGGACCGCGTCCATCAGCCGCGCCCCCACCGACCCGGAGCGCACCGGGCGCATGGTCCTATCGTTCTGCCGGGAAAGGTTATCCTGCATCCCATCGCTTATCATCTCCGCTTCCAGGCCATAGGCCCGCTTTGTAAAGCGGAGCATCAGGCGGCCGCTTACAACGCTTCCCACCACCGCTCCCAGCAGCCCCACTGCCACCGCAGTACCATAGGATTCCCCCTTTGCTGCCGGTTGGCTCAGCATAAAGGTACAGACAATGAGTCCCATCCCAAAGGCGGTGCCCAGGTTCACCAGGGCGGGAAACTGATATTTTTTGAAGAAATGGCGAAAGTACGTGTTATCCGCCAGGGCCAGAATCGCCGGATTATCGGAAAAGAAGGTGGTTACGATCCCCAGCGAAGCCGCGCCGGGAAGTCCCCAAACCGGATACATCAGCGGTTCCAGCAGTTTGTTCAGAAGGGTGACCAGGCCAAATTCATCAAACAGCGCCGAAAAAGCCCCCATCACAACGCATACCGCCATAATATAAAACACCGTGTTCAGCAAGAGGTCGTAGGCTGTGTTCATAATGGTATTCAGGGTATTTGCCAGCCCCATCTGGCGGGCAAAAAGATAAAAGAAGCCCAAAAATCCCACAAGAAACACCGCAACCTCCCACCCGATGGCGGGTTTATACTGCTGCTCCGGTTTTCCCTGCTCCATAAGACACACATCTCCCTCGATATGATTCCCCTTTTTCATCTCTTGTCTGCCGGTGGAAAGCCATTGCCCCCGAAACCGGTTTGTTGGAAATTTAAAGTATTTTTTAGTATTATCAGGTTTCTACGCCTATTATAGCACGTTACTATTTTATTGTAAATAAAATTTATTTTATTTATCTTACAAAGTTTTTGGCTCTTTTTTGGTGAATACGTAGATTTTTTCTTGTTCAAATTCATTTTTTCCTGCAAAATTACAAATTGCTTTTCTGCTGAAATGTACTATACTATTGTCACTGAACTAAATTTAAGGGGGTAATCCATGAACAACCGAACCGATATTGACATTGTGCTTACCATGGTAGACCGCCAAATCCTGCAGTCCTACTGCGATATGCTGGACGGTCTCTCCCAGTATTTGGGGGATGGCTATGAGATTGTCCTGCACTCCCTGGAAGACTGCAACCACTCCGCAATCAAGGTGATCAACGGTTTCCACACCGGCCGGGAGGAGGGGGCGCCCATCACCGACCTGGCTCTTTCCATGCTGGAAAAGATTGAAAACCAGAACAGCGAGGGCAAGGGCATTACTTATTTTGTAAAAAACAAAAGCGGTGAACCGCTGCGGTCCACCACCATCCTTGTGCGGGGAGAGAATCACCGGATCATCGGCCTTTTGTGCATCAATTTTTACCTGAACACCCCCATTGGGAAGTTTGTGAAGGATCTTCTCTTTGACGAGCGGCCGCTCCCCTCCCGCCAGGAGGAAGAACCGGCGATTCCGGTGCAGGAGGAAAAATTCTCCTCCAACAGCGTCGAGCTGGTGGAGCACCTGGTGGTGCAGATCCGGGACGAGGTCATGATGGATTCCTCCATCCTTCTTTCCAACAAAAACAAGGAGATCATCCACCGGCTGGAGAAAAGAGGGGTTTTCAACTTTAAGGATTCGGTCATAAAGACCGCGCAGCTCCTGAAGATCAGCAAAAACACCGTCTATCTCCACCTCCGGCACACCAGGCAGGATGCGGACTCCGAATGAGCCAGCAGAGCGCCGGTGAGCCCGCCCTATCCCCCAACAGGATCGGCAAAAACCGCCGCCCGGACA
>OFHO01000632.1_pt1 | contig 31574 bp, 27 predicted proteins | sample 1521531 | NCBI WGS metagenome assembly OFHO01 (sample SAMEA3504124, study PRJEB24116) | mouse gut metagenome | biome: mouse gut; feature: mouse-associated habitat; material: faeces | place: Denmark | collected 2011
TGGTCTATCAGACCGATTTGGAAACCGTTCACGCAGTGAATGACATCAGTTTTCGTCTTGAGAAAGGAAGAACACTTGGAATTGTCGGAGAAACCGGTGCCGGTAAAACCACAACATCGCTTGCAATCATGGGGCTGCTACCCGAACGGACCGGTAAGGTTTGTGCCGGCGAGATTCTGTTTCAGGGCAAGGATCTGCTCAAGTTGAACAAAACCGCTATGCGGGGAATCTGCGGGGATAAAATTTCCATGATCTTTCAGGACCCCATGACGGCGCTTAATCCGACCCTGACAATTGGCGCGCAAATTGCCGAAGCGTTGGAGCTGCATAATCATGACAATCTCTCCAAAGCGAGCATTGAGGAAAAAGTGATTGAGAAGCTTGAAATGGTGGGTATTCCAGGTCATCGCAGAAGTGATTATCCGCATCAGTTTTCCGGCGGAATGCGCCAGCGGGTGGTCATCGCTATCGCCTTGGCTTGTGAACCGGAACTGCTGATTGCCGACGAACCAACAACCGCCTTGGATGTCACCATCCAGGCGCAGGTTCTGGCCATGATGAATGAGCTCCAGCAGAGATTAGGGACATCTATGATTATTATCACACATGATCTCGGTGTCGTTGCCCAAACCTGCGATGATGTGTGCGTCATGTATGCCGGAGAGATTGTTGAAGCGGGTACGGCAAAGGATATTTTCAAGTCCCACCAACACCACCCTTATACCACAGGGCTCTTTGGCTCCATCCCAAGCCTGGACGTAGAGACTCGGCGGCTGAATCCCATTATGGGGCTGATGCCAGACCCCACACAGCTTCCAGAAGGCTGCCATTTCTCTCCGCGCTGTCCGAACTGCACTGATCTGTGCCGAAGCCGCAAACCCACCTACTATAAAAATGGGACTCATCGCATTTTGTGCAGTATGCTTCAAAAGGAAGGGGGCGAAGAGACGTGAGCCAGACGCTGATCAGGACAGAAGGGCTGCAGAAGTATTTTAAGGTTCCGAACGGGTGGCTTCATGCCGTGGACGGCGTTGATCTGGAAATCAGGCGTGGCGAAACTCTTGGTGTCGTTGGTGAATCCGGCTGCGGAAAGAGCACACTGGGAAGAGCGATTCTGCGCCTCCATGAGCCGACGGGAGGAAAAGTATTTTTTGAAGATGCCAACATACTTGAGTACAGCGCTTCAAAAATGGACAAGTTGCGCCCCAATATGCAAATCATCTTTCAGGATCCATACTCCAGTTTGAATCCGCGAATGACAGTTCAAGAGCTGATTGCCGAGCCGTTACACATCAACAAGGTTTATCGCTCCAAAAGGCAGGTCTATCAGCGTGTTGCTGAACTCATGGAGATTGTCGGACTGGCAGAGCGCCTGACCGCCGCCTATCCGCATGAGCTGGACGGAGGCCGCCGGCAGAGAATTGGCGTAGCGCGGGCACTGGCGCTGAATCCAAAATTCATTGTCTGCGATGAGCCTGTTTCAGCGTTAGATGTTTCGATTCAAGCGCAGATAATCAATCTGTTGATGGATTTGCAGGATGAGTTTGGTCTGACTTATCTGTTTATTACCCACGATTTGTCCGTAGTCAAGCACATTTCCAATGATATCATGGTGATGTACATGGGTGTCTGCGTGGAGCGTGCGTCCTCCGATGAACTGTTTCACAACCCCACCCACCCCTATACAAAAGCGCTTCTATCAGCGATTCCTATTCCGGATATTGACAGGCGGCTCAAGCCTGTTGATATTATCAAAGGCGAGGTCACTAATCCAGTCAACCCCAAACCCGGCTGCCGGTTTGCACCCCGGTGCCCCCACTGCTCTGACAAGTGCTTGCAAAGTGCGCCGGAACTGCGGTCTGTAGGGGAAGGCCACTTGGCTGCATGCATCAAAGCCGGTTCCATTTAATCCTGAAGGAGAGATGAAAAATTATGAATCACGCAATTAAAACAAAAACCGCTCCCGCGGCAATTGGCCCCTATTCCCAAGGGGTTGTGGCTGGCAATCTTATCTATACCTCCGGACAGCTCCCCATCAACCCGGCGGACGGCACCATCCCGGCAACCATCTCAGAACAAGCGGAACAATCGCTGAAGAATGTCAAGGCCGTTCTGGAAGCTGCCGGCGCCACTATGGAAGATGTTGTAAAAGCCACGGTGTTTGTTCGGGATATGTCCAGTTTTGCGCGCGTCAACGACATCTATTCTTCTTACTTCACCGGCGAGGTGCTTCCGGCCCGCTCTTGTGTGGAGGTATCTGACCTGCCCAAAGGAGTGCTGATTGAAATTGAAGTGATTGCCATGAAACATTGAACGTGCCAGGACTGCGGAAAGGATAATCTATGTATGGTGATTTGTTTACAGATGATAAGGTAAATTTAGATGTTCTCAGGCGCCGTGGCAGCAGTATGCGTTGGGGCTCACTGCCGGAAGATGTCATTCCAATGACTGCTGCTGACCCGGACTTCATGCCGGCACAGGAAATTCGCGACGCAATGATGGAATATATCCGGGAAGGATACTTTCCCTATGCACCTTTTGATGGAATCGCCGGCCTGCGGGACACGCTGGCGCAGGGACAGATGTTCCGCAACGGCGTATCCGTTGATCCGCGGTTTATAATCCCGGTGGACAGCGCGGCGGCGGCGCTTCACGCGGTGGCAAGTTCCATTCTGCGGCCGGGCGATGAAGCGATCATATTTGATCCGGTGGATTTGCTTTTTGGAATCTCCATCCGGTACGCCGGGGCAAAGGCAATATGCTATCCCTCCATCTATGAAAATGGACGATGGAAACTGGACGATTTGGAGGAGTACATTTCGCCCAGAACTAAAATGATATGCTTGTGCAATCCGCATAATCCGTTGGGCTGTCTGTATCAGGAAGAGGATCTGCGTATCATTGCCGGGTTGGCGGAGAAATATCATTTATGGATCATGAATGATGAAGTCTGGTCGGATATCATATATTCCGAACATAAATTCACCAGCATCAACAGACTGGGCTCTGAACTGAACAGGCGCACGATCACCTGCTATGGCTTCAGCAAAGGCTTTGCGCTGCCTGGCCTTCGCGCCGGATATCTTTATGCGATGAGCCAGGAGGGGTACGACATGGTAGCCAGAGTGGCCACCGGACACACATACGGCGTCGATGTTGTAACCCAGGTGGCTATGAAAGCAGCGTATGAAAAAGCGTTCAAATGGGTAGATGCCTTCCGGGCTCACCTGCAGGAGATCCGGGACGTTGTCTACGACCGCTTCAGTAAAATGCCGTTGATCGAACCAACAAAACAGCAGGCAACCTTTGTCACGTTTCCGGATATTACAAAAACAGGAATGAGCAGCAAAGCATTTGCCGATTTCTGTCTCAATACTTGCAGAGTCGCCATTGTACCCGGCACGACAGAATGGTTCGGCCCTCGCGGCGACGGCCATGTGCGCTTTTGTTATGCGACCAGTCATGCCTTGATCCGGGAAGCAATGGATCGTGTGGAACGAGGATTGGTCCAGCTGGCAGATCAGCTGAATTGAGGAGGGCAGCTATGGTGGTATTGGATCAGAATGTACCCTGCTTTCGCTTCTTTGAGGAACTTGCGGCAATCCCTCACGGTTCCCATAATGAGAAGGCCGTAAGCGACTGGCTTGTCCGCTTTGCGCAAACGAGAGGCCTGTATGTACGGCAGGACCCCTGTGGAAATGTCATCATAAAGATGCCGGCCACACCCGGATGTGAAAGAGCGGAACCCGTGATGCTGCAAGCGCATATGGATATGGTCTGTGCAAAAAACGAAAACGTCGCACATGATTTTGCCACCGATCCGCTGATGCTCTATGTGGAGGACGGCTGGCTGAAGGCTCGCGGGACTACTCTGGGGGCAGACGATGGATGCGGCGTGGCTATGATTTTGTCAATCCTTGATCGCCCTGAACTCCGGCATCCCCGGCTTGAATGTGTATTGACTACCGCCGAGGAGACGGGGATGGACGGTGCCCGAGCTCTGGATTATTCCCAATTGGAAGCCCGCCGTATGATATGCCTGGATGCCACAGGGGAAAACGTGATACTGACAGCCTCGGCAGGAGGCTGTGGGATCGAGATTACCAAACCGCTGCGGCGTTTTGAAGGCGGCGGCGCCGGACTGCGAATATCAGTCAACGGCCTTGCCGGCGGCCACTCCGGAATGTACATTGCAGCGGGCCGCGGGAATGCGATCAAACTTTTGGCGCGGTGCCTTCTGTACTTGAAGCAAGCGTGTGGGGAATATCAACTGATATCCATAAACGGCGGTGTGAAAGATAACGCAATTCCCTGTTCTGCCTATGCTGATATTCTGTGCAGCAATGCCGCCGGATTTAAGCGCGCTCTGACAGATATCGCCGCCGCTATACGGGCCGAGTTTCAGCCCGTGGAAGCGGAACTGCGAATTGAGGCAGCCGACACAATGTGCGGCGGCCGGCCAGTTGAACGCGCGGACGCGGAGGAACTGCTCACACTTATCCGCCTTTTGCCTGACGGCGTCTCTGTAATGAGCCGTACGATCAGCGGTCTGCCGCAGCTTAGCGACAATGTCGGCCATCTCACAATAGAGGAAGACCATGCAAAAATAGAGCTCTCCGTACGCAGCGCAATCACAAGCGAGATGGCCGAACTGATTGAACGCATCTCCTTGACTGCGGCAGTATGTGGAGCAAAAGCCGTGGCCGGTACGCCCTATCCGCCGATTTCTTATTTGCCGGAATCTGCATTCCGGGAGCGTTACGCGCAGATCATGGAGAGATTCTGGGGTGTAAAGCCGGTATATCTGAGCATTCATGCTGGAGCCGAGGCAGGATATTTTGCTGAACATCTTCCCGGGCTGGAAATCGTGACTCTGGGCCCGTTTATGGAGAATGTTCACAGCCCTCAGGAAAAGCTTAATCTTGCATCGTTCCAGAAGTGCGAAAAATTTTTAGTGCAGGTCCTGGAATGTCTGAGCGGCGGTTAGGAGGGATTTATGACAAGAAATCAGATGATGCAAAAATACGCGGATCTTCTGGTCCGGCTGGGTGTGGCGTTGCAGCCCGGAGAAACGCTGATTCTGGAACTGGATGCGGAGCAGTACCTTTTGGCGCGAGAGATTACCTGTGCTGCCATGCGGCAGGGCGCAAAAGATGTGGTGGTATTTTATCGTGATCCGTATGTAGATAAATATCGTGCACAATACGGAGATCAGGCATCTGTTGGTATGGTCCTGCCATGGATGCGTGAATCCTTGTCGGTTTACCTGGACGCGGGGGCCTGCTCCTTGAAACTGAGCTCCCCTCACCCACGTTTGTATGAAGATGTGGATAATTCTGTTGCAAAAACGATACAGAAATTTGAAAACGAGTACCGCAATCCTATTCGGCAGCATTGGGGGACCCATGGAACACGGTGGTGCATTGCATGCGTACCAAATCCGGACTGGGCGGAAGCGCTGTTCCCGGAAATGGAGAGAGACGCCGCATATGACCGTCTTTGGGAGCTGCTGATGGAGCTGTGCATGATACGAAAAGACAACGATCCAATTGAGGATTGGTTAAATTTTCAGGACAGATCCTGTGTGTTTTCCCAATGGCTGAATCAGCATAAACCCGACAAAATCCGTTTCTTGAATGGGACCGGAACGGATCTGACCATTGGCTTCAATCCCAAAGCCTATTGGGTAGGCGGTGTAGCGCGGAAAGGCCGGAAGCCTACCGATCACATTCCCAATCTTCCGACAAACGAAGTTGCCTCCAGCCCAGACAAGTACCGGGTAGACGGCACCGTACATTCTACCCGGCCGCTTCTTTATGGCGGAAAGCTTATTGATCGATTTACGCTGACTTTTGAACGGGGCCAGGTGGTCCGGCATAAAGCAGAGGTTGGGAATGAGCTCTTGACGGCCTTGCTGGATACAGACGAGGGCAGCAGGCGCATTGGCGAAGTTGCTTTTGTTGAATGCGACGTACCTATTGCAAAGACAGGAATGGTATTTTATAATACATTATTAGATGAAAATGCAGCTTGTCACTTGGCTTTAGGGAACGGCTACGCCTTATGTATCCCAGGTATCTCCTGGACGGATCAGGCAGAGTGGAAACGGGAACATCTGAACACCTCCTGTCAACACATAGATTTCATGTTTGGATCACCGGACATGAAGGCCATCGCAACGTTGCAGGATGGGCGAGAAGTCCAGATATTTCAAAATGGCAAGTTCTGTATTTCGTGATTATTATAAAAGGAAGGTAATAGACGTGTCTGAATTCGCGGAATATGTTGAATTGCTGAAGCCAATCTGTGAGGGAATGCAGCGGACATTTGGAAATCATGTGGAGTTTATTCTTCACGACTTGAGCAAAACAGAATCCTCTGTTGTTTTGGTGGCCGGAAATCTGACCAAAAGGCAATTGGGCGCGCCCGCCACAAATATTTTAATAAAGGCATTGAGCGAATACGGAGACGCAGCTAAAAATCTTATCAATTACCCCTCCATGTCCAAAGATGGAAAAGTACTGAAATCTTCCACAATTTTTATCCGCAACAAATCCGGAAAAATTATTGGCTGTTTTTGCATCAACGTTGATGTGACAGCATATAAGGCGGCGATTGCCTTGCTGCAAGACTTAACCGCCACCGTTTCTCCGGAGCATCAGGAAGAACATGGAAATGAAATTTTTGCACAAAGTATCAACGATGTTGTTGAAGATGTGATTCATTATGAGATTGACCGGACACACCGGGTTCCATTAGTTATGAGCAAAGCAGAAAAAGTTGAAGTAATTCGCTCATTGGATCGAAAGGGCATTTTTGATGTGAAGGGATCTCCGGAGATGGTTGCCGGCGTCCTGGGCACGTCTGTATTTACAATTTATAACTACATCAAGGAAGCACGTAACGAATATAAGCAGACATAAGGAGCCTATAAATGATAACAAATAATCGAATTGCCGCCTTGCAAAGCAAGATCGCTGAACACGGTCTTGATGGTGTGCTGTATGGTCCCAGCGCCAATATGCAATATCTGCTGAAGGACACCTCATATTATTGGCAGCGCACGCCGGATACAGGTTTTTACCTTCTGAAGGGGACCCCACTCTGTACAAACGAGCTCAGTTATTTTCATTGTAAGCCAGATATGTTATTGTGGATTCCCGTCACAGGCGAAGCCGCCATAGTTGCAACTTATGAGCGGGCTAAGGGCATTCATCATACAAAAACCGACGCAGTATGCCACTATGTGATGTTAGGAGACTATTTGGCGCCATTCCTTGGTTCCGCAAAAAAAATCGGCATTGGTTTGGGCTGTGAGTCTGCTTTGCGGAGGATGCTCTCTGAGATTGAAAATACAATTGAGACTGTTCCGGCCGAGTTTCTCACAGAAGAATTGCGGATGTGTAAAGACGATGAAGAAATTACCGCCATGCGGAAGGTCGCTGCTTTCACAGACTACTGCATGGGTGAAATTATTAAAATTTTAAAACCAGGCGTTACCCAATGGCAAGTAGAGTGCCGTTTGAACGAACTGGCTGTAGAGCACAGCTGCGGTGATGTTCCTTTTACCCCATCGTGTACTTTTACAAAGACCGGAGATCCGAGATGTTCCGGCTTTGGAGGAATTCCCAAAGATGAAGGATTGACTCCCGGTACGGCCATATCTTTTGATAATGGCTTTGTCATGGAGGGATATTGTTCCGATTTTGGCAGATCGTTTTACTGTGGAAAGGCTCCGCAGAAAATTGCTGACGCATATAAAGCTCTGCAAACGGCTCAATTGGAGCTGTTTGAAAAGATCAAACCGGGCGTTTCCATGTCAATTACGTTCAGTTCCCTATATAAGAGCCTGGAACGGTTCGGATTTCAGGACAATTTACGGAACTATAATGCAATCGGTCTTATGGGCCATCAAATTGGCATTGACGTACAAGAGCCCTGGCTGTATGATTCTAGCGAGCATGTTTTTAAACCTGGTATGATCATGTGTATTGAACCCAAAATACTTTTCCCCGGAGAGGCATTTATGCGAGTTGAGGATATGGTCCTTATCACAGAGAGCGGATGCGAATCTTTAACTAAATTTGACAGGGACTTATATGAGCTTCCAGCCTGAGCAAATGCTGAGCCGGTACTCTGCCAGCCGGATAGAAACATCAAAACACGGCGGTATTTAAGGACTCCTTCGCACAAGAGCAACGACCGGAAAACCGTTCATAGCGCTGAAACAGGTGTGTACCACGTTACAGACTAAGAATAAAAAGCGGTATCTAGAGTACAAGCAGTCCAGAGAAAAAATGATACAAACGCTCACCGCCAAAAATATTGTGGAGCGGATTTTGGGCGTGGCGAAGAAAGAGAAGAATCGTGACCGCGGGCAGGAGACTCGGCATCGCCGTGTAGGTCAGCACACAGAGCCGCTTCAAGAACGGGCGTATCGACTATTACGGTATGTGTATTGCAGACTGCAAGCCGATTGTTATGGAATCTTTTGTAAAGCTATACAACGCAGCGGGCTAAAATTATTTGCAGGGGGCGTAGGGCGAAGATAGTATCCCTATGCCCCTTACCTTCAGAAAGCGAGGTTATCATATATGCTATCCCTCCAGCAGGCTAGGGACATTTTGAGAGTAGACGGCAATGACAACGACCGGCTTATAGAAACGCTCATAGTACCATAACTCTATTTGCGTGAACAGACCCTAGCTTCTGATATATTCTCCCTGGATGGATTGGCATCGCTTCCCGCACCTGAATTGCGCTGCCAAACTTTGCATGTGCTGCCCTCGCCCTCCCATACCACGCTTTTCTTTCTTCCTCGAGCAGCTTTCTCTGTAACTTTTCTGGAACAGGGCTCTCCAATTCATCGTACAATTCGCGGACCGCTTCCAGCTCATACGCCCGGCTGACTGTAATCAAACATGATTTTTCAACCGGAAGATAAGATACCTGATTGAGAAAGCATTCCGGGATCAAATCAGAACAGCTACGCATTTGTCTCTGATATGCTTTGTGCTTGCTGCCTTCATGATGTACAAAAATCGGTTTCATTTTTTCCACGGCACCACCGCCTTTTTGAAAATCAGGATCTTCTTGCAAATCGCAAATTTACATCCCTCCAAAGAATCTTATAAAGAACTATTGCAAAATTGTCAAACTCCCGTTTTCCTAACCAAAGAAATTATATCTGACCGACAGAGGGACATGATGTGATACTTCAATAAGCGAACGTTTCAAATGAGCACAACTGTTTTTCCCTATGGCCGCACGCCATACGAGCTGGCAGTTTACGGCTATCTGGTTTCCTGTTCCGGAAGGTAAATGCCTGCCAGGCAAAAATCAAAACTATCGTTACTGCCTGCGGATATTCGGACGGCAGCCAATACATCCCCCAAGCAGGCGACATGATCCGCTGTAATGATGGAATCAACTATACCATCATAGATGTGAGTCGATACGACAAGAATTTCTTTGCAGACGGGCCGGCCGCTTCCCTGTCCACTGCTACCTGCGACTGGAGCTATTTCGACCAGCCAAAGCTGCCAAAGGCAGCAGTCAGGCGGTTCAATGATCCGGACGGCGACTGCATCTTCATCTGGAATCTGTACGAAACCCACCGGATGCTCTACAGCCTCTGCAACACCGTGGGTGAAGACAAGTGAATCATGCAGAGCGGAATGCCAAGCTCCGGGGAGACGGAAGCCCTTGGGTACACATCCACCTGACCTTGTCGGACGATATGAGCGGCATACCCCTCTGGCCTCGTCGGGAGGAAGCGGTTCCCCAAATGCTGTACTCCTACCCAGACGGGGACTACTACTTGGGGGTCTGGGATATGTTCAAAAACGGCAGATTTCTGCGGACAAGAATGTAGCCTGCACTGATAAAAACGCACTGTCCACCGGAGGAGAAATCCCTCCGGTGGACAGTTTTTCTCTGTCTGTGGCTAGTTATGCGGCCAAAATGAACCGCCCCAGTAAAACCGGACAATAGACAAAAGCCCCCTGATGTAGGAAAATAGGACTACCCGCTGCACCGGTATTTCGCACACCCGCATCCCAAGCTGAGAAACCCGCACAGAAAGATACGCCAGCAGCTCATACGTCACAAATACATCCCTTAACGGTTGTACCTGTAGATGCTCCAAATACCTGCGCGAATATGCCCGGTATGCATTCGTCGTATCTGTAAAGCGGTGACGCGCTGTCATCGAAATGACCGGCGCATGAATCAGCTTCAAAGAAATATACCGGACCAGAGGCGTATTGACAGCCTGTCCTCCCGGAATAAACCGGGAGCCCTGCACAAAGTCATACCTCTCTTCCAGCTTGGCAATAAAATTGGGAACATCCTCAATACTGTCCTTGTTGTTCCCATCTATTGTAATGATCCCCTGATAGCTTCTTTTTAAAGCCCACCAGATTCCCATTCGGAGCTGCGCCTCCTGTTTTCCGGCCCCCTCCGTAACCAACAGACTATTCACCTGTAGCGCACAGAGTTCCGCTTTTTCCACACTGCCGTCCGTTGAGCCGCCATCGCAGATGATATCAATCCTGTAAGATTTAAAGCAACGCCGGTAAATCCTTCTTTGGCTGGTACAAAGGTCTGACGGTAGGCTTCTTCGTTCGCCAGAGGATATTGTTTAATGAGCCCTGATGTAATTTGCTCATATATTTGCGTATCAAAAAAGAAACCATGATTTGAACTCCAAACATACATGTTGAAAAGCAGCAATACGGCAGATACTCCTACTGCTACTATTTTTTATATTTCTCTTTAGCCATATGTTGTTGCTCCCTGTATCAGCTATGCTGCTTCAGTGCCCGTTCTACGTTTTCTACAAATCGCGTCGAAATTGCAGAAAAGGCGATCACGACAACCAGATAAATCAGGAGTTCAATTTCCCATGTAAGACCAAAATGTGAGCAGACCTTATGCCAAGGGATTCTTTGCATTATCACCGCATGATTCAAATATATTCCAATGCTAATCCACCCCAGAAAATACGATACTCTGTTGTTTAAAAGTTCATACCATAGACTCTTGCCCAAAAATAGCGAAACAATCAACGCTGCCATAGCAAAAACACAAACAAAATCTTTATGGGATGGGCCTGCTGCGAAAATAATATACGCCATGTAACTAAAGCAAACCAACTCTAAAATTGTACTAATTACTTTGTTGCCCCAGTTTTTTGAGCGCAATGTATCATATACTTGATAAGATATACAACCCAACCCCATCTCGGCAAATCCCCTCAGAGTACCAGTGGAAATGAAAGTATCAAACTGGGTCCATCTGTTTAACTGTCCAAAATTATGGAGCATATAGGAGAAAATTAGCAAGAGGCTAGTAGGAGCCATTATATATAAATATGTTTTTGGGTATTTTGCCAAAAGATAATAAACAAACAGGCCTGCTATAAGAAGTGCGCTGCAATACCAACCTGCACCAACTAACAAATCTGCCGCAAACCCAAAACCTTCCAGCATTAAAAGTTCCCAAAAATAATCTGTTATACTATCAATAGATCTGCCCTCCCAAAGGCAAACTGATAGTATAAGACTTAGGAAAAATGCTAGCAGATAATAGGAAATTAACCTAAAATATCTATCCTTTGTATACTTGACTGCAGCTCGTGCAGGCTCCTTATTCGCAGAAATATCTTTTGAATAATGATTCATAAGAAAAAATCCGCTAACTACAAAGAAAAAGTCTACACCTAAATATCCGGATGGAGCCCAGTCAGTAAAATGGTGCAAAACTACTGATATACTGATAAAAAATCTAAAAAACTCAATCGCGGGATTTTTTCTATTTGGTACTACTCTATCCACAGGACGCCTTTTCTCAAATATAATATTGCACATAAGCATTATTGTGGCCAGCAACACACACACCAGAAGTGCCACAATACCCAATTTTACTGGATTTCCAAACCGCATATACGGCAATTGAAAGCTGCTGCCATAATTTACTGTCTCTTCCCTGTACAGATTCCATTGCAGAAAATTTTCTCCTACGGACACATCTACAATTCCCTCGCTGGGTCCAACATTGAAAACCAAGGTCCGTTCTGTACCGACTGGCAATTTCAGCTCAAGCATATTTCCCGCAGTATTCGTCAGAATGTCGTCCTCTTCCTGCAAGGTCCATCCTGCCGCTGAAACCGTCACCTGCGATGCGCCATACCAGGTGCCATCTACCATAGCGCCCCGAAATGTCACCGCGCCAGTGTTGGGCTGAACCTGAACCATTATTTTCTGATTGCCCTGCATATACCGAATTTGCAAAAACTGGCACAATACCAAAACAACATATAGTGACACAAGCGCGTAAGGCAGAACTCTTTTCCATTTTCTATTTCGCATAGGGGGCCAGCCTTCCTTTTTTCCTATACTATTTATATTTCTTTTCTCCAATTTTTGAAATACGTTCAAAATCTTTATTTCAGAACAAAATCTGATTCAAATATATTCTCATTCTTTGCTTTGCAAAGAATGAGAATCAGACGCGTCTGATTCGTTTTATCGTGCAGCTTTATGATTTGCACAAATAGGCACAAATACAATATTATTGAACAAGCCTTCTCACAAAAGGAATCTTCGCCATCAGCAAGCATATCGCAGCCGTCATTCCATAATAGGTAAGCACACATATTACCAGCTGCCACACATTTTCACTTCTGTTTAAAGATACTCCCATGACAATAATTTCCTGCGGCAGCAGTTTGTAAATCAGCAGAGCGTGGGTCATATAAATACCCAGAGAGACCCCCGCCAAAGACCGTAACGGTCCTTTTATCCATTCCGAGCAGCCAGAAAGCACATCCTTCAGGCTGCCAAAGCACAGAAAGATGCCCGCACCATATATCACGCCTGTGAACCTCACCTCCGAAAAGAAAGTATGCATTGACTGCTGGGCAAGATTACTCACATAGACGCTGCTGGCAACCATCAGCAAAAGTCCGAACACCGAACAGGAAATCCCCCAAACGAGCACCTTGCGCCGCTCTGCGCTGTTTACTGCATCGTAGAGAAGCCGCCCGAGAAAAAGCATTCCAACATAGCAGAGCATCGGGTTAATGGAAGCAAATGGTAAGTACTCGTTTGCATTCAGTACCAGCATCTCCTCAATATGCGTCAATAATCCCGGGATTGCTACTGAAAAAGCAACAAATGCCCAGCGCTTCCGGATTGTGAGTTTGTCCCACAGCAGCGTCCAGAACGGCATCCCCAGATATAGCCATATTAACTGATATGCATACCATAATGTTGCATCCTGATGCTCAAACGGCATTCGCAGCAATCCAGAAAACACATCGTTTCCCCAAAGTATTTTGGAAAACAGCACATATATTGCGCTCCAGAAAATCAGGGGAATCAAAATATGAGCTACCTTTTTTCCGGCCTTTCGAAGACCAAATTGCCGCCCCAAGCTCAGTGCACCCGTTATCATCAAAAAGCATGGCACAGCAAAACGGGGAATTGCGTTGGCTAAAAGGCCCTGCATCCATATCGTTTTATCTGCACCGAAAGTATTATTATAGACATCTCCAGCACAGTGGATCATTACAACCATGATTGTGGACACTACCTTCAGCATATCCAACCAGACCTCTCTCTCAGCCGATACAGGCGCAGAGGTCGTATTCCTCAGAATAAGATATATAGCAAATACTGCAACAGAACTTATTAGCGCAATTATCCGTAATTGCGCCAGCATACTTTGTATGCTGGAATCCGGCACCTGATACGCAAGGCCCAGCTCCTCCGCAGTATCATGCCGCAAATCAAATTCAAAATGCTCTCCATCCAGATCGATTGAAACCACACCGGCATCCGGCCCGGCATAAAAAATGAGTTCCCGCCCTTTTCCCGCTGGCAAAAGTAACTCCAACGGCTGACTATCCACAGCCGTATAGATGTCCTGTCCGCCATCATATTGCCAACCGCCGCCTTCTGAAACATTTTCCGCCGGACTTATCCAGTTCCCATCCACAAAAGCTCCGCGGAATATAACCTTTCCGCTACCTTCCTGTGCGGCAATTGCTACACAGCTGACCTGAGTTTTTTCTAAACACCTGGTCCCGAAATTAAATACAAAGATTGCGAAAAACAGTGCCAGCACTAGACTGGCAAATACGCTTCTCCTATTAATCCGGCGCGATACTTTTGAAATTTTGGCCTCAGTCGGAACTTTTGCCTCCTGTTTCTTGTCCTCCTGCTCTTCATTTGTCCCAAGCATTTCTGCTGGACACCCGCCCCGCAAAAAGCGCTCATATTGGTCGCAAATTTCCTGCGTCTCCCCAAAGGCCACCTGGCGCCCATGATTCAGCCATAGAACCTTGTTGCAAAGCTCCCGAATCTGATCCAAGGAATGCGAAACCAGAATTGTTGCCGCACCCTGATCGATAATCTCTCTCATTTTCTTAGCACTCTTTTTCTGGAAAGCGCCATCCCCGACAGAGAGGACCTCGTCCAAGATCAGAATATCCGGTTTGACCAAACTCGCAATGGAGAATGCCAGCCGGCTTTTCATACCGGAGGAAAGCTGTTTGAAGGGCCGGTCATCAAGCCCTTCCAATTCCGCAAACTCAATAATCTGGTCATACGTCTTATCCATGAACTCGCACGTATAACCCAGCATAGCGCCTCGCAGATAAGCGTTTTCCTTGACAGTCAAATCTCCATCAAAACCACTGCCGAGCTCTAAAAGCGCCGCAATATCACCGTCAGCTGAAATTTTACCCTGACTCGGCTCCATGATCCCAGCCACAGCCTTCAGCAATGTTGATTTCCCCGCTCCATTCGCTCCAATGATTCCAAGCATGTCCCCCTGCTCCAGCTGGAAGGATACGTTTTCTACCGCCATGAACTCATTTACATGATAATTGTGGGTCAATTTACGTACAGTATATTCTTTTAAACCTATATCCTTGAAGTCGCCGGTAATATAGCGTATAGATACATTCTCGGCACTCAGAACGACTCCCATGGTATACTCTCCTAAACATAATATAAAAAGCTATGATTCTTCTTTTTATAGATCCAGCCACCAATTCCGAATGCAATCAGAGCATAACCAAGAGCAATTAAATGGAATTGCGGTGTAGGGATCGTCCCTTCCAGCACAATTTTGCGGAAGTAACGGATATAAACATAGATTGGATTTAACAGGAACAGATTCCGTCCAATATCCGGGAAGGTATCTATGCTATAAAAAATTGCTGACATGTACATAAGAATCAACGTAAAGATACTGTACAGATACTGTATATCACGGAAAAACACATACAATGCGGAAAGGATCAGCCCCATACCCAGGTTAAAGATTACCAAACAGGCCACCGGGTAGACCAACAGAATAAACTTCCAAGTAATGGGAATTCCATGCGTTATAACAAACAGGAAATAGACCACTAACGTGATCGCAAAGTTGATTAGTGAAGAGATATTCTTAGAAAAAAGGAATAAATACTTTGGCACATTCACTTTTGTGAAAATCTCTGCGTTATTCAGTAAGGATGTCATCCCCTCGTTTGTGGAATCGCTGAAAAAGGAAAAGACCAGTTGCCCGGAAAAGAGATAAATTGTATAGTGTTCTATGGAGGCCCCCAACAGCGTTCCAAAAATCAAATTCATTACCAAAAGGGTCAGCAGTGGAGACAACACGCTCCATGCAATTCCTAAAACAGTTCGTTTGTATTTCTTAGTAAAATCCCGGTGAACTAGTTCCCGGAACAGAAATTGATGCTTCTTTATCTTTTGTATGTGATGCACGCGGTCTTTCCTCCAGTCCCAGTTCAGGAGCACGCTGCCTCAAGCCTGTCCTCAATATCACTGTCACAAATTTTTTTAACAAACAGTATCACATTCTCTTTATACCAAGTCTCTATTTTACTGTTATCTTGAAAATATTGTTTAATATTTATGGGCCTATAGTGATGACTCTCAAATTTCTTTATCCAGAACTCTATCGGCTGCTCATTTATATGTCCGTCTCCTCCTTGCCCTGGGTGTGCAGCAGAAAAGAGAACAACATCTGAACTACCGCAAAGGTTTGATACAAATATATCCGACGATTCTGGCGGCAAATGTTCCGCCACCTCCATAGAAATCGCTAAATCATATCGTTTCTCTGCGTCATATTTTTGTGAAAGATCGGCGGCACAAAAGCACTCCGCTGGAATCATCATCATATTACCCGGAACATAATCCCCATCAATCCCTAATATTTCAGAAACCCCATAATTCTTTGCAACCCATAGCCACGTTCCAGTGCCACAACCAAAATCAACTACGCTTTTGCAATCCATGCAAGGGAGTATTTTCCCCAGAACCGCTTTTGCAGATAAAACAGATCCATACCGGTTTTCCCAATAAAACATATCGTCATATAAAATGCTGCTGTCGCGGTGCTCGGCCCCCGAGTAATGCAGTAATTCAAAGTGTAAATTCCAAATCCGTCCATCTATATATTCATTTAATCCGTCTATCCGTTTTCGAATCTCCTCCTCAGCCTGCCAGACGCGTCCATCTATGTTCTCATTTTGCACTGTCAGGCGTTGTCCTATTTGTTCTTCCGATTGCCAGATACGAGCATCCAAATTCCTGCCCAACTCTGCCAAATGCTTTCTAATATCTTCCTCTGCCACACCAGTATAAAGGATTATATTTTCGTTTATCTCATCAAGACGCTTGCCTACTTTTTCTTCCGACTGCCAGATGCGAGCGTCCAGACTTTGGTTCAGCTCTGCCAGACGCTTACCTATCTCTTCTTCAGATTGCCAAATTCGAGCGTCCAGGCTCTGATTCAGTTCCGCCAGATGTTTCCCCATTTCTTTCTCAGACTGCCAAACTCTGGCATCCAAACTCTGGTTCAACTCCGCTAAACGCTTTCCCATCTCTTTCTCAGACTGCCAGACTCTGGCATCCAAACTCTGGTTCAACTCTGCCAAACGCTTCCCCATCTCTTTCTCAGACTGCCAAATTCGGGCATCTATACGCTTGTCCAGCTCTGACAGGCGCTCTTCAATACCCTCCTCAGCTTGCTGGATGCGGGAATCTATATTACCTTTAAATACCTCTAATTCCTTCTTTATAAGTTCACATATATCAAATCGTGCCTGCTGCACTTGTTCTCGCAACATTTTTTGCAAACAGTCAATCTGTTCTTGTTGAGTTTGGACAGCATCAAGCAATTCTTGTCTTGACGGCCCTCTCTGAAATAATCGTTTTTTCATTCCTGACCTTTCCTGGTTTCTACAAATGTTAATGGAAAAAGCATTTTCCTGCCCGATAAACATATTGTACAGCGGAAAAATATATGGGATATCCCATCAAATAGCGTTTAACTTTCTCTTTCCTCGTTTGCGGAATGTTTTGATGGTATGCATTCATGATCTGCTCTTTCCGCATTTCGATGGCTTTGCTCAAACTCTCTTCCTTAAAATAACCATGCTTTTTGTTACTCTTTACCATGGAGGCAAATAACCGCTCCTCCCGTCGAAGCAAATTATCATTTCCGCCAAAAGCCGTCATATTCCATGTTGCAAGCAAAATTTCATCATTTCGTGATACATGAATTCCCAGTCTGTCCAGCTGCCGCTTCGCAGTCTGGATGCCCTCCCGCTGTAACTGTTCCAGCTTTGCTTCGGAAATGCTTTCCTCGCTCAGGCGATAATAGCCCAATACTTCTTGTATGGTATGGAAGCGCAATCCGTATTCAAAGATAGCCCGCAGCCAGAGATCGTAGTCTTCGGCTGCTATGTTTGGATCATAAAACAGGTTATTATTCAGGAAATCATCTTTCCGCAGCATGACTGTCGAATGGCATACATCACACTTGAACAGCAGAGCAGCGCGTAGGTCGTCGTCTTCCTCCGCAGGTCTGTGGAAATCCGTGTACCGACCAAAGTGCTCCTGCCAGCTTCCACACACAGAAGTCTCTGGATGGGCATCGAGATATGCCGCCTCTTTTTCAAAACGTGTGGAGACTGACCGGTCATCTGCATCCATCCGCGCGATATACTTCCCCTGCGCCAGCCGAAATCCTTTGTTTAGGCTCTCCGCCAGTCCCAATTTTGTTTCATTTTGAACCAAACGTATCCGCGAATCTTTCTTTTCATATTCTCTTAAAATATCTGTTGCTTCCTGCGAAGAGCCAAACTCATTCAAAATCAAAAACTCGAAGTCTCCACACGTTTGCGACAAAATGCTGTCAATAGATTCCGGTAAATGTTCCTCCCCATTATAAACGGGCATTACTACAGAAATCTTCACCGGCTTCCACCTCACCTTTGTTGAATTTCTCTGAGAATTTCCTGTTCAGACGCTTGTAGCTGGGCAAAGATTTCTTCCTTTTGTCTCTCAAGCTTTCTGTTTAAATAATTGGTAAATGGAGAGGCCAGCTTTTTCACACACTTTCTAACTATTTTCTTTATCTTTCGTTTCACGCACAAAATCAAGGGCTCCACAGAGGTTACAGAGTGAATAGGCTGAGGAATATCCCTCACATCAGCCCTTTTCAATTCGTCCCTGTTTGGCGCACTTTGAAATATCTTATACGTCACTTCATAACCGAACCTGTTCCTGATACTTTTCGCAAGTTCTTCGGGATCATAAAACCCAATCCGAGCGTTCTGGTCAAAAACTTTTTGCAGATAACTGTTTCTCATCCGCTCCGCAGTATCTACACTATGTACATAACAGGCACGAAGCATGTTGACTCGACCATTTATTAAGCTCAATTCACTGTCGGTAGGGTATAGCTTCAAGTAGTGATTTAACTGCCAGCGCATTACATCCAAATGTGCAAAATGAACGTCATCCGTATGCCGCCACGTCACATTATTTCCTGACAGGCGATAATTCAGCAAAATTTCCGGGATATTTCCAATGTTCAAATGTTCTACAGCGCGGGCCCACAAATCATAATCCTCTGTGTAGACATCAGAAGAATATCGCAGCTCATAACGGTCCAGCGCAGCTTTCCGTATCATTACGCTTGGATGGCAGAGCGGCGTTCCAAACAGCAGCGTGGTGCGGGCAGACTCCGGTGTAAGCGGATAACCATCCCACACCTCACAGTACTGCATGAAACTTCTGGCATAGGTTCCACAAATGTCAATTTCAGGATGAGTATCAAAATGCATTAGCTGCCGCTCAAATCGCTGCAGTTCCGAAATATCATCATCATCCATCCGCGCAATAAATATTCCTTTTACCGCTTCAATCCCTGCGTTCAGCGATGCTGCAAACCCAAGCCGGCTATCATTCTTCAGCACTACAATACGCGGATCATGGAACTCCTCCAGTTTCATGCATATTTCTTCCTGCCGTTCGGAATATTCGATTACTACGATCAATTCAAAATCAGGAAACGTCTGATAAAGGATGCTGTTTACTGCCTCATCCAAATAATCCATGCGCTCATAGACTGACATCAGCACCGAAACGACCGGTGCAGTTTCTGCTGCATCCCTTCCCATGCCCAGCTTTTCCCGCAAATAAATGGCGTTATTCTCGCTCCACTCGGGAAATTTTCTGTTCAGCTCCACATCATTCCAAAATTTTTTCGCGGAATATGGATGCACAATATATGCTTCCTCCACATCCGTGGATATTTTCCAGTCTGGAAAGCAGCAGTACTTAAAAATATCGATTTTTTCAGGTATAACGTGAAATTCCTGCAGCAACAAATTCAAAATGCCCTGGTCCGGCATTCTCAGGAATCTTCCCAGTTCCGTTGTCTTCTGCACACACCACTCCCGCATCTTTGTATACTGCGGCAGTACATCCGACAATACCAGCATACCTGCGTTATACATGGTTGTGAACATTTCATACCCGTCGATCCATTTTGTAAAATTAGCTTCAACCGGTGTAAACTCGTAAGAAAGCGTTGCGGCATATCCAGTCTTATCCGCATAACTCAGCAAACCACTGATATCATTCTGGATCAAAATGTCCGCATCGAGCCAGATAATTTTCTGGTAATCACACAGCAAATCGAAACACATATACCGAAACATAGTTGCGACACTATATCGGTTATCTGGTATATTCTGTTTTGCCAGATGTACCCAGTCGTAGTCTTCAACGCAATACAGCGTACAGGGGATAATGTGCTGCAATGTACATTCATTATTTTTAGAGAGCTGGTCACAGTAAATGATGATATCGTCCCAAAATGGCTTGCAATGCTTTTTTAGCCCCACCAAGACATTACAAGCAGCATAGGTAAAGTTATCTGTGATTCCCAAAACAATGGCGCATTTCTTTTTCATAAGCCCTTTCCCCCATCTTTCCGGACCCGTATTTATAGCTCGCTACATTATCAGAACAGCCGTCTTTTCACTCTCTGACTCACCCAGTGAATATATGGGGCTGCCACAGGTTGAAATACATCTTGTATAGTCTGCGTGTCACTACTCTGCGCTTCAATATCCCATTTGGCCCATACCCAGCGCCGCCGCAGTACGCGTAGCAGGGCTTGCGGTTCAAAAGTTTTGCATTTTACATTTGCCTCCCAAATGAGCCGCAAAATCTGAGCATATCGCATCAGGTCTGCATTTCTTTTGCTACGGCTTGCCTCCATGCGAAAAGGATTTCTCCACGTATTAAGCAAAGGGATATCTGTCTTCGGCAAACGCAAAGCCAGCATCCTTTCTATCGCAGCGGCACAGAGAGTTCCATGCTCTTTTTCAAGTGCCTCCCGTTTTTCAGTTGTAAGCGTATTCCCATAGCGATACTCTCCCAACACCTCCGGAAGATTAGCAAGCGCTGTTACGGCAATAGCCCGTCCCCAAAGTTCAAAATCCTCAGCAGCGTAAGCTTCATTATAGAACAGCTTGCTCTTTTCCAGAACTTCACGCCGCATCATTATAGTGGAATGACACATTTCACAGGAAAAAAGTAGGCTGGCGGCCAATTCCTGCTCTTTAGCAGGTGGTCGGTGAATCCATGTACCGCGCCTTCCACAGTGTTTTTGCCACGTGCCGCAGATTCCAATCTCCGGATTTTCATCTAAAAAAGCAACTTGCTTTTGAAACCGGGTAGGATAAGACAAGTCATCTGCATCCATTCTGGCAATGTATTCACCACTTGCGGCCCGAACTCCTGTATTCAATGATCTGCCAATTCCCAGACTAGTTTGATTAAAAATCACCTGAATTCGCGAGTCTTTTGCCTCATATTCTTGCAATATCTCTGTTGCTACACTGTTAGAGCCAAATTCACTTATGATAATGAATTCCCAATCGTCAATAGTTTGGGCAATTATGCTGTCAAGTGCTTCCCGCAAAAAATTTTCTCCGTTAAGCACTGGCATAACTACTGAAACTTTTGGCATAGTATAGAAATCTCCCTACTATTTCAGATGCTCAATCCCGGCCAGAGACCTGTAAAACACGCTCATCATCAGATGATCGAAGATCATATGGATATCTTCCGTAATCTGCATACTGTTGACTGGCGCATGCAGGGACACATCGGACATCCCTTTCAGCGTCCCACCGTCATAGCCGGTAATTCCAATGATCTTGCACCCCTGCTCTTTTGCGTACTCCACCGCGTTGATCACATTCCTGGAATTCCCGCTGCCGGAGATCGCCATGACAATGTCACCAACTTTCAGATGTCCCCGCAGCTGGAACCGGAAGACCTCCGCAAACCCGATGTCATTGGCCACTGCCATCACCGTCGCTACGTTATCGTTCAGGCACTGAAAATTAAACTTCTTCTCCGTGTGCTCCGACACGCCTTTGTTGAAATCGTTTTGATAATGTGATGCTGTTGCCGAGCTCCCGCCATTGCCGAATATGTAGACTGTGTTCCCATTCTCGAATGCCTCCAGAAGCAGATTCAGCGCCCGGTTAATCTGTTCAACATCCAGCTTCTGAATTGTGTCGATCTCATGCTTCAAATAGGTGGAAATCTCTGCTCTATAGTCAACCATTTTCTCCACTCCTCTTCAAAATTTGCTCTACCACACACACAAGATTTTCCTCGGTCAGCTCTGGCTCAACATCAAATTTGCCGTCCTGTCCGGCATCGCCTGTCAGCACCAGCGCCGTGTGCGTCCCTGCGTTCTTCCCGGTCTGGATGTCCACTGTGGTATCTCCAACCATCCACGAATTCCTCAGATCAATGTTGAACCGCTTCGCACATTCCTCCAGCATACCAATATCTGGCTTCCGGCAATAACAGGGAATCTTATAGGCGGGATTTTCCTCTGGGTATCCCTTATCCGGATGGTGCGGGCAGAACCGGACCGCATCCAGGTAGGCCCCCTCCCGGCCCAGCAGCGTCTCCATTTTCATGTGGATTCGCTCTATATTCTCCACTCCGCACAACCCTCGGGCCACAACCGGCTGATTGGTCACAACAATCGCCAGATAGCCGGACTGATTGATCTTTTGAATGGCTTCCGCTGCCTCGTCCTCCAGCTCAAATTGCTCCTCCCGATAAATCAGGCCGTTTTTCTTATTGACTGTACCGTCTCTGTCCAGGAAAATCGCCCTCTGCCTATTCCGCAGGCTCCGTTTTCCTACAAGGCCGCTGTTTAACTCTTCTTCTGCCAGCGTGATCCGCTCCACGGTTCCCACATCCTTGATATATTCAGAGGACAGATAGGCATAAACCGGTCTGCCACTTTGAATCAATTTTGCCAGCAGTCCCTTTTCCAAATCCATCTTTGTCTGCGGCGGGATCTCCTGACAAACCGCTCTGTTCAGCAAATAAAATCCAGCATTGACGCAGTTTCGATACCAGTAATTCCTGACATTGTGTTTAGAGTCAAAGCGCAGCACCCTGCCGCCCTCATTATAAATCACCAGATCAGAATCAAAGGGATGGGCGTTGGGGTGGACAAAAAGCGTCGCTATAGCCTGCCTGTCCCGATGGAAATCCGCCATACGCCGCAAATCAATGTCAAAGAGCACATCACCGAATACCAGGAAGAAGGTCTCCTCCTTCAGCATAGGCGGCAGCATCGAAAGCGCTCCCGCTGTGCCTAAAGGCATGGTCTCTGCAATATATCGGATTTTCACACCAAAGCTGCCGCCATCCTGAAAGTATTCCTGTATTTTCTCACCAAGGTGTCCGACAACGATAACTATGTCGGTAACATTCTGGTCCCGCAGGCATTCGATTTGCCATTGTAAAAGCGGCTTACCCAATACGGGCACCATAGGTTTGGGAATCTCATCATTGGTCAAAGATTGCAGGCGCGTTCCCTTACCGCCCGCCATAATCACCGCCTGCATCAGAGGACCATCTCCACTGTCTTTGCCGCCGCTTCGTCACTGGTCATTTTTGCGTACCAGCCCGCCCCGTGAATCTTATCCAAGTTATAGGCAAATACAGGCACATCTCCTTTCCAGCCGCCCCGGCCGCCGGTGTATTGAAAGGGAATCCCGGTCAACCCCATTTTTTCACATACAATTTCCGCAATGCGCGTCACAGATGTCTGCGTCTCCACACCCACGTTGTACAATGTGACCCCTTGGGGCACGTCCTTGAAGTGCATGATCGCATCTACCAGATCCAGCACATACATATACGGCTTGCTCTGCTGGCCATCACCCAGAATCCGCAGATGGGACGGATCCTCCCTTAGCCTTTTGACAAAGTCAAAGATTACCCCATGGGTCAGTCTTGGCCCGATCACGTTGGGAAACCGGAATATCAGTACACTCATATCGTTCATGTAGGCAAAGGAAGAAATGATTCCCTCTGAACCCAGCTTCGCCCCGCCATAGTAGGAAATCGGCTTCAGCTGTACAGTCTCCTCCCCCACATGAGCCCCCATCTGCTCTCCATACACGGCGGAAGTAGAGGCAAAAAACAGACGTTTTACTTCTGTGCGCCGCATACACTCCAGCAGAACAAACGTCGAGGAATATGTGTTTTTGTATTCTACCAGCGGCTCTTCTGCGCTGGCCTGAATGTCGGAGTTGGCCGCCAGATGAAACACATAATCCACTTTTTCCTTCTGGAAGATAGGCAGAATCTGCTCAAAATCAGATAAGTCCTTTTCATAGAATATAAAGTGCGGATGATCCGCCAGATGGCGGATATTTTCTCTTGTTCCAATAAAAAAGTTATCTACGCAGACAACGTCGTGGCCCTCCGCCAAAAGAGCGTCCACTAAATGACTGCCAATAAATCCGGCTCCGCCGGCTACCAATGCTTTCATCTCGTTCTTTCTCCCTCAATCCCAGTATTTGTCTCCAATATAAGCCACTGCCGTACCCTCCTTCTCAAAGGAGAAGGGGAACCGGCGCAGCCGCAGCGCAACCCGCAGCCGCTCCTGATGTTCCGGCGGGCAATAAAACAGCAAAAAGCCGCCTCCACCGGCTCCCAGCAGCTTTCCGCCAAGCGCTCCATTAGCCAGCGCCGTCTCATAGGCTTCATCAATCAAAGGGTTGGAAATTCCGCTGGCCAAGGTGCGCTTCAGCTCCCACCCCTCGTTGAGCAGCCGCCCGAAGGAACTCAGATCATCCTGTTCCAAAGACTGCCGCATTTCCTCCGCAAGCGCGCACATCTGCCGCAGGTTGTTGGCCTTATCCTCTGCGCTGCAATTTTTCTTCTGCTCCGCCAGAATGGAGTTTGCGGAACGCGTGTCTCCGGTATAGAACATCACCAGATTTTTTTGCAGCCGCTGGTACGTCTCGCCGCGCATCATCACCGGGGAGACGGATACCTCTCCGTCCGGGTAAAATCGAATGAAATTCAATCCGCCGTAGGCTGCGGCATACTGGTCCTGCTTGCCAATGGGGCTACCCAGTTTCTCAATTTCAATCTCGCACGCTTTCTCCGCCAGCTTTCCCTTGGACATATACTTACCCTGGTAGCAATTCAGCGTATTAAGGAGCCCTACCGTAAACGTACTGGAGGACCCCAACCCTGTGCCGCCCGGAATATCCGCGGTCGAGGCAATTTCCACGCCGTGAATCTGTCTTTCATTCAAGACACAATTAAATATCCGGTGGCGAATATTTGACAGGCTGTCCACTAGCTCGTTTTCCGAGTATTTCAGCAAGGTGTGATTTTCGTCAAAATACGGATGAATGGATATGTAGCAGTACCGGTTGATGCTTGTACTCAGCACGCAACCGCCGTATTTTTCGTAGAAATTCTTTAGGTCACTGCCGCCGCCAGCGAAGCTAATGCGGAAGGGCGTTCTGGTAATTATCATCGCGCTTCTTCTCCTTCGGTGTGTGATTCCTGAAAAAGCGGCGAAGCCGCTTCAAAATATGCAACACGTATCCTGTCAGCTTTAATCCAACTGCTTTTATCACGTAAGAAATGCCCCGCACCACAGGGTCCGTACTGCCGGACAGCATCTGCCTCCAGTCCGTATAAAGCGCAAGCGCCGCTTCTCGATCCGCAGGGTCAATTTCTATTGTAAGAGCTAAATTCAGAACATATTCAAACTGATATTGAGCGATGAGCTGCGGCGCATAACGAAAGTTGGAATTTCTCAATCGCTCAATAACATTTTGTAGAACAAACACCGTGTCAGAAAGACGCTTGAAGTTAGGACGGTCCATGAGGGATTCACCCCGGCCCACAGTATAGACATAGTAGGGACTGTGGCTGAAAACGGTCTCCGGCTCCGTCAGGAATACGTTGGTTGTGAAATCAATATCCTCGCTGAGCCTGTTTTCGATGAAGCGGATGCCATGCTGCTCTAAGAAACTGCGCCGGTACAGATAACGCCACACATTCCAGAAGCATTGCCGTTTCCTAAGCATTTGGGGAAGGAAGTCCATGCCATACTGTACCGGCATATCCTCGCCAATCTGAAAAATGGAGGTAAAATGTCCTGTCCGCCGGTCCATACGGTAGAAGTCGGTTACAATAATGTCTGCTGAAAGAGTCCTTTCCCGGAGTTGGGCTATCAACGTATTCAGACATAAACTGTCCACATAGTCATCGCTGTCCAGAAACAGCAGATACTCCCCCTCTGCTGCACTCATCCCACAGTTTCGAGCATTGGAGAGACCTGTCCCGTCCTGATATAGGCTTTGAATAAAAGAATACTTTCTCTTGTAATTCAAACAAATATCATTGCTTCTGTCAGCTGACTCGCCGAGAGACAAAATAATCTCACAAGAACTCAAATCACAGGCAAGAACCGATGACAGGCATTTCTCAAGATACGGCTCTACATTGTAAACGGGGATAATAATACTGAGGAAAACATTTTTCGGCATGTGCTTCTCAATCACTCGTCCCACCCGACCATAAACTGCTCCTGCTCCATCATGCGCTCCATGGCCTGCTCCACCAGCAGGGAAATATTGCTCTCCACCCCAGCCCTGGTGGACAGGTATAACTTCCGCAGGCACTTCGGGTTTCCCTTCTCCCGCGGCACCTTCGCCTCTCCGCAGAGATTCCGGATCACCGCAGACACATAGGTCCGGTGCATCGGCCGTCCGTCCCGCGTCTGAAAAATCGGACCGGAGCCGATGCTGTTCCTCAATGCAAAATCTAAAAGCTCTTTCCGTAAACACCCCGGAACCGTCACGATTTGCTTGTGCCTGTTCTGTCCACAGATAACTTTTCCCTCCTGCACCGCCTCCACCGTCACCTCCGGCAATTCCTGGGCAAAGAGCCCTGTCGCCGCGAACAGCTTGACCAGAAGATACACCTTTTCCTTGTCCAACGTTTTCGCCGTCCTGAGCAGATGCAGATATTCTGCCCGGCTCAGCTCCGGCTGGGGAGTTTTCTCATCCTTGAGCTGTCCCGCCAGCTGATACTCCCGGTGCCCTATATAGTCCAAATAAGAATTTGCAGCGGAAAGAAATGCATTTACAGACCCCGATGTATAGCCATGCTGAAGAAGAGATTCCTGCCACTTTTTCAACGTGTCATGCCGGATCATTTTATCTTCAGGTAAATCCTGATAAAATCGCCGTAGTTTTCTCTGGTAGAACTGAATCGTCCCCTCAGAACGGTTCAGTTCTTCATAAGCACTGCAAAACCTCTGGAGATCCTCCTCAGTCACGACAACTCCCTCTGCTGAATGATACTGCCGCCGCGGGCGTTCCCCATGGATATGCTGTCTAGTCTGCGGCATGGCTTCTCCTCCTTCTGATTTTATCTCAGAATACAAAGTTTGTTATATATCCAATAAAAAAGAAAAGGCTTTTCACTAAAATTTCGTACAGGCTTGTGTTATCTTATCACACGAAAAGCGAAATTGCAAGGGGAAAGTCCATTTTTGCGCGTCAAATAGCGGTCAGAGAGGGAATTTTTCCGGTCTGACCACTTTGTTTTGTTCTGACGTTCTGCGTCCTTGTGTAATGGTAGCGCATCAACCCGCACTACGCTCAGATTTGCGTCTATCTTTGTATTCTGTCTTATTTAAATCAAGAAATAAGCCCCAGCCGCTCAATCTGCCGAGCGTGCTCTATTCCGGTAGAAATGAGGTAAATACGGGTAGTCTCAATACTGGAATGCCCCAGCACATCTGCCAGCTTGGCCACATCCCGGCAGGCGCGGTAGAACGTGCGGGCAAACAGGTGCCGCAGGTTGTGGGGGAAAACCTTGGAAGGTGCTACGCTTGCTTTCTTACATAATGCCTTCATCTCCGCCCAAATTTGCCGGCGGGAGATACCTTTTCCGCTTCTGGTGAGAAAAATCTCGCCGGAAGTGATTTTTTGCTTTTTGGCATACTTTTGCAGCTTCCGGCAAAGCTTCCTTGGCAGCAGAATGGTTCGGATTTTTCCTTTCAGCGCAATATCCGTACATCCTGCCCGAACAGCTTCCACCGTTATGTATTTGACTTCTGAGACCCGAATCCCGGTGGCACAGATGGTCTCGATGAGCAAGCCCAGACGTGCTTTTCCCAGCGCATCAGCCGTCTCCAAAAGACGCAGATACTCTGTCTTCGTCAGTTCCTTTTCTGGGCTGCGAAACATTTTCCTCTGAATTTTCAGATACTTCGCACGGCACTCCGGCCACTGCATGAACGCAAAAAATTTATTCAGAGACGATAACTTAGAGTTGATCGTTTCTGATTTATAACCTTCTGTACGTAGATGATATTTCCACTCGACTGTGATTTCCACCGTCACTTCCCGCCCAGCTAACCATATCATAAAATGCCGCAAGTCCCGCAGATACTTCTCGATGGTGCTCTGCTCCCGATCTTCCTGTTTCAAATGCTGCCAGAATAAGTCAAATAGATTATTTGTCAAGATATGATGTTCCACTGTTGATGCCTCCAATCAAGTTTATGGTATCTCCCATTTTACTTGATTGGAGCTCTTCTGTAAAATTACTTTGCTATAGTTTCTTCCCCCTGATGGATATACTCCCTCCAGCTAATCAATCAAATCCCCGATGATCATGGTACGCCGCGCGCCAAAAGCCCGATAAACTGTTGGATATATCATAAACCTGGACAAACCGTTCAAACTGATTCAGCAAATGATGGGCAGTCTCCATAAGTAAAGGTATGCTGCACATATGGATACAGCGGATATCTGGGCATGGCAATTCCGGGAAAGCATGTTTTCAATATTCACAATAAACGTGGCACGTTCATATCCTCGGATACCCCTCTTGCAAATAAAGCAAAAAGTTGCTATAATTGAAGCAAGAAATCTGTTCCTCTGGCAGAAAGGAGAAAAACCATGCCCCATATTCAACAGCTCTCCCCCCACGTAGCGGACCTGATCGCCGCCGGCGAGGTGGTGGAGCGCCCCGCCAGCGTGGTGAAAGAGCTGGTGGAAAACGCAATCGACGCGGGCGCCGCCGCAGTTGTGGTGGAGCTGCAAAACGGCGGCATGTCTTTGATCCGGGTAACGGATAACGGCTGCGGCATCGCACCTGAGGAGCTGCCTTCCGCCTTTCTGCGCCACGCCACCAGCAAGCTCAGAAATCCGGAAGATCTGGCCGCTATCGGTACGCTTGGCTTCCGGGGCGAAGCCCTGGCCGCTATCTCCGCTGTCAGCAAGCTGGATGTTTTTACCCGGCAGAAGGGTGCAGAAATGGGAGCCACCCTCCACTTGGAGGCCGGCGTTCCTGGACCGGTAGAGGAAGCGGGATGCCCAGAGGGAACTACCTTTGCCGTCCGGGAGCTGTTCTACAACACCCCCGCTCGGCTGAAATTTATGAAAACTGACAGCGCGGAGGCTTCCGCCGCCGCCGCCGTCATCGCACAGATTGCCCTGAGCCACCCGGAGGTCTCCATCCGCTATTTCCGGGACGGAAAGGAGGAGCTCCACACCCCCGGGGACAACAACCTTCTCTCTGCCATCTACGCCGCCAGAGGACGGGAGTTCGCCCTGCATCTGACAGAGGTTCAGGGAGGCGGCGAAGGAATCAGCGTCCACGGCTACGTGACTGAACCCCTGGCAGGCCGGGGCAACCGGGCCATGCAGACTTTTTTCTGCTGCGGCAGAATGATCAAATCTACCTTACTGACCGCCGCAGTGGAGGAAGCCTACGCCAACAGGCAGATGAAAGGGAAATATCCCGGCTGCGTGCTCCATATTGATCTGCCGCTCCATCTGGTGGACGTGAATGTCCACCCTGCAAAAACAGTGGTGAAATTTGTCCATGAGAGGGCCCTCTTCTCCGCCGTTCACCACACGGTGAAGGACGCGCTGGACGGCGGTGCAAAGCCGCCAGTTGAAGCGCCCGCGCCGCTGCCGGCTGCCGGAAAAGGGAACGTTTCTACTCCACCGCGGGAACAAAAAGCGGTTCCCAAAGCGGGATTTTTTCAGACCATGGACGCAAAATCCTTTCGGGAGAAGGGGGCGGCTCCCAGACCGGCGGGGATTCGGGCCGAACGGTCGGAGATGGGCGGCCGCCTTATGTTCCGTGACGCCGCCCGGCCCCGGCCGGAATTTGGGAGAGCGGAAACTCCGGCGGCGGTTTCTCCTTCGGAAACGGCCATCCTGTCAGAACCCAAACAGCCTGCGGCTCCGCCGCCGGAGCAGATTACCCTGACAGCCCGGCCAGCTCCCTGGCGTTTTGCGGGCGAAGTGCTTCATACATATATCATTGCCGAGGACGGAGACGACGTATGGCTGATCGACAAACATGCGGCCCATGAGAGAATGAACTTCGACCGGCTGAAGGCCAATCTGGAGCCGGTGATGCGGCAGCGGCTTCTCGCCCCTCTGGCGGCGGAACTTCCGCCGGAGCAGTACGGTGCGCTGCTGGAAAATCTTCCACTGCTGGAGGAATTCGGCTTCGAGGCGGAGGATTTCGGCACAGGGTGCCTGATGGTACGGGAGATCCCTTCCGACCTGGATCCCGGAATGGTACGGGAGACGCTGGAGGAGCTGGCAGGGAAGCTGCTGGCCTGCGGCAGGGCGGACCCGGCCGCGGCCAGGGACGCACTGCTGCACACGATGGCCTGCAAGGCTGCCATCAAGGGAGGATGGACCTCCGACCCAGCGGAGCTGAAGGTGTTGATTGAGAGGGTACAAAGCGGAGAGGTTCAGTTCTGCCCCCACGGAAGGCCGGTAAAGGTGAAGCTCTCCAAGTACGAAATTGAAAAGATGTTCAAAAGGGCGTAGACGTACTTTTCCCGCGCGGAAAAAGTACCAAAAGAGCACTTAAGGAACTACATTCCTTAAGAATCCTCCTGAACGACGGAGGTTATTTGTTTTTTTACGCTTTTCTCTGTAGTCTGCCCTGCCTAAACCGGGTATGTTCCCGCATGACGGGCAAAGCGGCTGCCCGGCGGTGTCGCCGGCAGTTCCTACCCTATTGATTTGAGATCTTCCGATAGAAACGGCGCATATGCGTCTCCCCGTCCTTTTGTTCACACAAAAAGCAGGCAAAAAGTCCGAGACCGTTCAGGCCCCCGGACTGTGACAAAAAGTCACTCCTGTTTGCCGCCCGCAGGGCGGTGAAAAGAAACCGGCGGTCTGGAAGGGTCGCCAATAGGAGTCCCTTTATGCAGTCAAATAAAATCCTCTGCGTTGCCGGTCCCACCGCCAGCGGCAAAACGAAAATGGGCGTCCTCCTGGCCAAACGCTTCCACGGCGAGGTGGTCAGTGTGGACTCCATGCAGATCTACAAGGGTATGTCCATCGGCACCGCCGCCCCGACAGCGGAAGAAACAGAGGGCGTCCCCCACCACATGGTCGCCGTCGCCGGGCCCGGCGAAAACTGGTCCGCAGCCAGATTCGTCCAGGCGGCGGACCAGTGCATCCAGGACATCCTGAGCAGAGACAAGCTCCCTGTGCTGGTAGGCGGTACGGGGCTCTATCTGGACGCCGTGGTGGCGGGAAGGAGCTTCGCTCCGGGCTCCTCCGGCGGCGCGGTTCGCCGGGAGCTGGAGCGGGAGCTGGAGCAGGGAGGAATCCAGCCTCTGCTGGAACAGCTCAGGGAAGTGGACCCGGCTTCCGCCGGAAAGCTCCATCCCGCCGACACCAAAAGGATTCTCAGAGCGCTGGAGGTCTACCGGGAAACCGGACAGACCATCTCCCGGCACAACGAGGAAACCCGGAACCTGCCGAAAAAATATGACCCTGTCTACATTGGCCTTGCCTTCCGGGACAGGGAGGATATGAAAAAGATGATCGACCGGCGGGTGGA
>OFHO01000637.1_pt1 | contig 31408 bp, 24 predicted proteins | sample 1521531 | NCBI WGS metagenome assembly OFHO01 (sample SAMEA3504124, study PRJEB24116) | mouse gut metagenome | biome: mouse gut; feature: mouse-associated habitat; material: faeces | place: Denmark | collected 2011
CCATATATTCCTCTTTATTATTTGTGTATCTACAATTTTTAATCTTTTTTAAATACAATAATGAAAATCTATTCCAAGACAGAAAATTTTAAACTTTTTACCATATCTTTGTATAATATTACTACGCATTTCCTCCTCATATTTTAATGATGCCACAACAATACAATCCAGTTCCAGACCTGCAATATCATTTACATTTACAACTTCGTAGCCAAGATATTTACTTTCCCCTGTTTTAATATTACTATCAATAAAAAAAAGTTTTGCGCATATGTTTCCAATCTCTTTCCGGTAAGCTTCTATAAACTCATTACAAACATTCCCCATTCCATATATGCCTACATATTTATTTTCATATATAAGCGGAATTTCATTTAAAATGTTTCTTAAAAGACTTCTTTCCTTAATTTGTATTTTGCTCAGTTCCCCTTCAGAAATAACCTTGTTACCTACCGTCTCACTAATATCGCGTAAAATTTTAATGTCTTTATAATCTGTTATATCCTCCACACTATCTCCGCATATATCCTGAACTACTTTATAAAATCTCTTTAATAACTCTGTATCTGCTAATAATTTATTATTTCTACATTTTATAAGTAATGTCTGTAAAAAATTCAGTTTCATGTCATGCATAATGTCCAACATCCCCTGACTATAGCTTTGTTTATTTACAGCCTGAATCATCTGCAAAAAATCATTTGCATGTCTTCCATCAAATACAGAGGATGTAATGGAAGCTTTTCTGCAACGTCTCTTATAAAGCATATGGGGAATATACATAGTACGCATGGCAGAAGCTATTAATTTACAGTAAAACTCATTATCCTCATAATATATTTTATCCATAAACCTAAACTGATGCTTATGTAGAAAACCTGCCGAAATATACATCAGCCAAACAGTAGGTGAATAACTGCTTCGCCAATACTTATTTGCAAAGTCTTCTCCGCTGAGGACTTCTTCTCTTTCCTTTATTATTTTAGAACGGTCAAAACTTTCTTTTTTTTCAGGACTGACATCACCAAACTCTACCGCGTCAAACATAACAATGTCAAGATTGTTTAAGTGGGCAAACTGATAGCATTTCTCCATAGCTGTACTCACCAGACAGTCATCTGAATCCAAAAAATAAATATATTCCCCCTTTGCCAATTCAATTCCTTTATTTCTGGCACTTCCCAGTCCCTTATTTTCTTGGGAAAAAATTACCATTTCAGGATGTTCCTTTTTTATTTCTTCCAGAATGGGCAGACTTTCATCCGTTGATCCATCATTGACAGCTATCACTTCTAATTCTTTTTGAGTCTGACTATAAATACTGTCAAAGCAATCCTTTAAATATTCTGCCGTATTATATACTGGGACAATAATGGATGTTTTAAACATTTTTACCTCCACATATTCCTATTAAAACAGCTCATTTATTCCCCACAATCGAATATCTGATCTCATTTTTTTAGCTTTAGCCCTAATGATGTCTAAATCAAAATATGGTATTACAATAATATCTTTTATTTCTTGAGGCAAATCACAGAACCGTATAATGGGATATCCTTTATATTCCTCCATACTTGGCCGGCTCTCAATAATATATTCTATCGATAATAGTTTCTCTATTTCATGCAACAAGCTGTCAAAAATTTTATTCTTTCCCCATACTGCTATTCTGTTTCCACACCCTTTCGGTATCTGAACGGATTTTCCCTCCTGCTTCGTCTGTATCCAATCCAGAAGAATATCCTGGTATAATTTTAATTTTTCTTCCATAGTCTTTCCTGGAAACAAAAATTGAAATTCCTCTTTACATTCATTGTTTACTTCAATTTTTTTAGGAAAGGAAAAAATTTTTTTATTATCATCTTCCCAGCCAATACGATTTTCCTGCCGTTTCCCGCTATGTACGCCTGAGCCGTCAAATCCTATATTATGTACCATCTGTCTATAAGGGCTCACACAATATCCATCTTTTTCAATTATTTTCAATGACCAGAATACATCCCATGCATCACACTTATCCTGTAAATTTCCTATCAGCATTTCAGGTAAATCTCTGCCCCAAACTTGTAACCGTTCATACGCCTCAGGATTATTCATTATTTTTGATAATATACGGTAATCTCCTTCATATTGGCTCCATTTCTCTTTCCAGGTTCCCCAACCAGTAGAACAGCTTCTTCCGCTAAAATAACTGTCATTATTTTGTATGGATAAGTCAACATCCCATGCATATCCGCTTACGCAGTATACTTTCTCTTCATTTCGATAATAATTCAGCGCTTGTTTCATAAAACGCATGAATTGTCTATGGGTTACACAGTCATCTTCCAGAACAATCACTGCATCACACTCCTGAAAAGCATAGTTAATCCCATCTACCACTGTTCGTTCTATCCCCTTATTGGTTTCGGATACATGGACCTCAGTTTCACACCAGTTTATATTCTGAATTAAATCATTTACCTTATTCCAGCCATCATAATTTGTACTTTCTTTTATTCCATCCTGAAAAATGTAAAGTTTTTCCGGAAGAATATCGTTTTCTGAAAGTGCCTTGATTACTTTTTCCGTATGGACATTCCTATGATATGTAAATAATACTGTTCCAATTATCATTTTCTTTTCCCTGCAAAGATACCTGAACTTACTTGTATGCAACTATAATACATCTGTTTTCCTCATAGGCTTTTCCGCCTAGTTCACATAGTACTTCAAATAATTCAAAACTGACTTCCTTTTTTAGTGTTAAAAAATGTTTTGGCCACATCTCTTGTACCTTTTGTACTGAATGTACAAAATACCCACCCGCCTTAAAAAGATTTCCAAGTGTCAGGCAGTTCCATGTGTATAAATGGTTATTTATATCACTTTTGCTATATTCAGTATCACAAGATTCATTTGGCACATGAAAAACAATTTTGCCTCCTTGTTTTAACTTGTTTCTTAGTTGCCGTAACACACCAAGTGGATTTTCCACATGTTCCAATGCATGAGTAGAAATAATGATATCTGCAAAATCATCAGGAACATCTTCTATATTTTTTACACTATTAATTCCTATTTTTTTTGCCTCAAGTCTTGCAGTATCATTTATTTCTATCCCCAGTTTTTCTTTTGCATGGATGCAGTCCAGTAAATATCCGCCTCCGCTTCCAAATTCTATAACAGTCATGCTTTCTTTGATATGCGGAAGAAATATATTTGCGGCAATTTCTCCTCCGAATTCTCCCAGTTTCTGCTGGTATGAAAAATATTGTGCATCATAATAGTATTCTCCCCCGCCAAAATCAATCTGACTGACAGAAATAAAGTTATGGATGTTTTTATCTAATAGCTGCTGTTTGATCTCAGCCTCATAATTACTGCTTATCACGATTATTAAGCTACTGTGATTTATTTCGCATAAATCAGCAAAAGAAATTACCTTAAGTCCACAAAAAAGCTCTCCCTGCTTTTTTTGATCATTATCACAAAATGCAGTTATTTCAATGTTTTCTGCTTTACTCAACTGGGAAAATCCTCTTTTTCCCTTTTCACCAGCACCAAAAATAACCACTTCCTTATTTTGTAAATATTTTAGGTAATCAATATCACTATTTATATACATTTTTTACTCCTTTATACATGACTTTAATTCTTTTTAGATACGTTTACACTACGTCTACCAAATTCTTGTTCCTATTATGAACAGACATGGAATACTTATTTAAAAGCACCATACATGCTGTCCAAATCCAAACAAAATTACCATATTGTATCTCCTTATCATCCCTGAAATTATCGTATAACGAAATTTTACAAATTAACTGGTGCCAGAAAAAAGAAATCTCTATGATACTTTAAACCTTTTTCAAGCAAAATATTGATCGCCTCCATTTGATTATAAACAAACGCAATCCATATCAGACTTTTATCCCAATCTATTTCATCTGTTTTTTTAATAGGATATCCTAAATATTCTCCATCCTTTTTCTGATCCGTAAAATAAATACTGTTAATTTGGGGAAAAAATAACTTTGCAAATTCAACGGCATCTGCCCCATACGTCCCTGCTCCCCATATAATTAACTCCCTATATGAATTTTCTTTTATGCTTTTCTCTATATAAGGAATCAGCCAAATCATATTTTTCATGACATCATACTTACAAAAGGAGGTCCTATGTTCTTTATATTTTTCAATAAAAGAATTGTATGGGGCCAAAAGCTCCTCTTTTTGTATCCATTTAACAACCCTGGCTGAATTGTCTTTCTTGACATACTTGTAAAAAGATAAAATTTTTTTTTCAACAGCTTCTGCGGAAAACTCACTCAGGTATGTTTGAAAAGCTTTTTCTGCAATTTCTTTTTGAAGTGATGTATTTCTTTGAATATAAAACCTTTTCATTTCTGTGTAGATGTCTTCCACAGTAAAACCTTTACAAAGATATGCATTTTCCGTATCTTTCAATATCTCCGGCACCCCTCCCACCGGCGTGGATATCACTATTGTTTTGCCAGCCATTGCCTCTCCTATCACATTTGGAAAAGATTCACTTGTGCTACAGCAAATTAAGGCGTCACATTTTGCAATCTCTGTCTCAGCTGAAGAAACAAATCCCTTTATTTCTATCCAGCTGTTAATATGGTTCCTTTCAATATAGTCCGTGCATTTTTTTGCATAAGTATTATCTGCGCTTCCCAAAAATATAATTTTAACAGGCATGTTCTCATTAAGCATGCGATGGGCTGCTTTTATGGCTCCAAGCTGATTTTTTCCTATACAAAAAACTCCTGCACATATAAATATCGGGGTTTCTGATTTATATTTTTCTGTGTCAACTCTATTGCACATATTCCGAATACAAACCGAATCTACATGTAAACGCTCCTTCCATCTATTTTGATAATATTCCGAATCAGATATATGGTAATGCGGAAAAATATCCGGGTATTCCATAGAAAAAAGATATTCTGTACAAGGGTATATATTCATAATATGAGGTATTCCCAGCTCTCGGCATGCAGTTTCCACACATATATTAATCTGAGTACTGTGGACTATATCCGGACCATAGTCTCTAATATACTCCGCAATTACTTCATACTCCTCTTTTAATCCTATCAGATCTACATTTTCTGCCGTTATCGATACAGAATACTTCAGGCATGTATATGGTAAGTTATGCTGTTTGCAGAGTTTTGGCAATTCTTCATTTACCCGTCCCTCCATATCTAATGGTATTGTGACGAAAACGGATATGTGTTTCTTCATAGCAGCAGCCTGCCTTATCAGTGTATTCGCAGCTCCACCAACAGCATTCGGAAAATCCAAAAAATACAATACCTTTTCTACTTTCATAATACTTCCTCTATTCTTACAGGAAATATATACTGCTTACCAACAATACCTAATATTGGCCGGATGAATACCACTTTGGTAAAATTGGTTAAAGACCTCCCGCTTATATTTGCTTGTAGTAATCAGCATACAGTAATCCTTATACTCTCTGACAAGTTCATCAAAAGATATTACTTTCTTACCTCTGTACCATGTCTGTGCAGCATTTTTGTCATAAAAGCATATTTTTTCAATACACGATTTTCCCAAATGATTTTCTAACTCCCGAATGATCTTCTCTGCATCTGTTCCCAATCCACACATTATAATTTTTTCATTTGTCTTAACAACATCCATAATTTCATTCAACGACTTATATAGTTTCCGTTCTTCAAACTTGTGTAAATTTTCTTTTAAATAACGGAAGGTGGACTCCGGGACAATCCTTTTTATTTCATTCCATTTCTCTTCTGATAAAAGTCCTCTTACTTTCTTGGCTGAGATTACCTCATTTCCTTCTATTGTTTTTCGAGGAATTTCAATTACATCTATTACATCCTTTAACTCTTTTTTCAGTAACTGATTATATTGACTTGTAATATTATCCGTCGGCTCTTCCCCTACATATCTTCTGGTGATTCCCAACTCAGGTACTACATACTTCTTAAAAATCAGCACGTCTTTGTCAGCATCTATTTTAGCATCCGGATGAATTTCTTTTTCATAATAATTTTTAAAGGTACTTTTTGATATCAGCAGTTTTCCACTTGATGCTACAACGACATTTTTCAGGTCTTCTGTACCTTTACGCACCATATCTATTCTTTCTTCAAATGTAAAATAAAACCCTTCCTCTTCCAGAACCAGGACATATAAAAGATCAACCTGTTTACTTGCATATTCTATTAAAAATCTATGACCACTTGTAAATGGATTGCATGCCATAACACAGGCACCTACAATACCGCCGTCCTTGTAGTCACATACCTTAATTGCTTTTAAATGCTTCTCCAAGTTCTCCAGTTCATGACATGTTAACTGTTTTTCTCCTTTATACAGCAAAACATCATCAAATTTTTTGTCGGAAACTTCTGATACTGGCTTAATAATTTTACGAACCAACTCACCTGCAATTAATTTGTTACCCATTCTTGTCGTATGAACCGGTATATCTGAATACAGCCATTTTTCTCCTATATAATCATTAAAAATATAGTCAAAATATAAATCAGCTGTATCTTTATCTATAAAATGATCTATAAACAAAATAATATCATTTTTATGAATATCATATTCTAAAATACTTTTTAGATTTGTCTCCTGAAACCCCATGATATGGTTAAATCCAATTTTTATTATCTTATAATCAGTTATTCCGGAAGATACTAATTCTGTATACAGCATATTGCCAAGTCTGTCTTCCGGATACCCATCTCCCCACGCAACAATACATGGTCCAACCATAAAGATAGTTCTTTTCTCACCATTTTCTATGCAAAGTTTTTCCCCATCTTGATTCATTCTCTTATTTTTTGCATCATCATACTTTAAGTCTGTAAATTTGTTTAAAAACTTTTTTACTTCGAACTCTCTTTCTTCCCGCCAGTTTATTGTAGCCGAAAAGTATTCAAACCTCCATTCCGGATGCCGGCTGTCTTCTTTTATTTCATCTAATTCAGGGATTCCAATATTATATATATTGGTAATGCCCCCCCGGGCAAAAAAAGTTCTTAATTTATTTAAGCTGTCTTTATACCTTTTTTGTATATCCTTCGGGCAGTAACAGTCTGAATAAAACCGCCTTCTGTCATCATGATCCCTCTTATCACAAATCAGAACATAATGGAAATACGGACTGTCCTTAATCATTCTCTCCGCATCTTCAGATGCATTTTCATCCACGTACTTACCTTTGTATAAAAAGCCGAAATGGTAAAGCAATTCCGGCAAATCCCCACTAAAAATTGATACCTCTTCATATCCTATATTCGTATAATACTTTGTCTCATTGAGGACTAATAAAATAGTCTCCCTATTTTCTTTCGCTTCATAAAATTCACAAATAAATTTCATGTTTAAATCCTTAATTTGAATTTTATGAATTTTACGTTCTATCATTCCAAACATATATCTTAACCCCCATGCAGTAAAAAGTAACTTTTAAACCACTGTTAAATCAAAATCCATTCTTTCGGGCACCAGTCAGTAGCCTCCCATCTGGTTCGCCATTTTTTGGGCGCAATGATCTTTTTATCAGGGTTTTGGTTGAGCCATGCTCCCCACCAGCCAAAAGTACTGTTTGGTATAATATTGTGTTTGCAAATACTCATCAGGTACATGTCATACCAGTCATGGTATTCCGAAAACATACTCTTATCCATATAGATGGAATTTTTCCCACCCAAATTATTTTTCACCCATTCCAGATCATTGGAAAAGAAGCAAAAGATCAAATCTTCGTTTATGGATTTCATAAGATCGATCGCCCTGAAGTAAAAATCACTATTACATAAACTGCCGACTTCCCTCTGGTATTTAGGATTCAGAAAGTCTCCCCGTCTTACATGAACCCCCACAACGTTTTCCTTAAAAAAAAATTCTCTTAACCGGCACAACGTTTCATCTTTCTGATACGAAAATTCAAAATCCCTCAGTAATTGTTGACGGATAAGTTCCGGATATTGGTAGGAACAATGAAAACCTTCAATATAGCCCCATTCCATATGAAACAGTTCTTTTTTAAATGTGGTTTTATCCTGATTTCTGGGCGGCTCTTCTATATAGGTTTTCCCTCCTTTTAAATATTGTTCTTTTTTCGCCGGATTACATAAACCAAGTTTTACATTTGGAAAAACCTGCGGCAGTTCAAACGGCATCATATCCGGTTTGATATATGCCGACAAGTCTGCCCTTACATTTCTGTCTTCCATCAGTAAACATTTATATAATGCATATTGAAACATCTGGTTTCCAAGCCCATGACTGAATGCCACTATCAGTTCCTGCACTTCAGGATCTTCATTTTCTTCCAGATACAGTTCCTGCATTTTTTCAGTGATGCGGAATATAATGGCTCCTCTTATGCCGTAATCACAAAGTAACTGTTTTTTTATTTCATCTTCAAACCTTTTATTCGCAACAATTACAACATATCTTTCTGACTTTAAAATTTCGGGCGGGCAAATAGGAATCCCATTCAGTTCTGTATTCCAGATCCGTTCATCATTATCTATATAGCACACAATTTCAATGCTTTCCTTATAATAATGATATGCAACTCTTCCCCATTCACCGGCTCCAAAAATAACTGCCTTTTTTTCTTTATGTGCTACCTCATAAACGCAACCATCAGACATGATATTTTCCTGCTTCACTTTCCGCTTTCATTTGTGTCCTTATTTTTTTTCCACAGCATACAGAACAACATCGCCACTGGCAGCGCCATAATATCTCATGTAAAAACTATACTTGTCCTGGATCTTCAGTATCAGCTGCGGAATTTTCCATATATCAGACTTTTTATGGTAAATGGATACTGCCAACAGGGGACAGTATTCTCGGATCATCTTTTTTGCTCCCTCCAGAACCTTCATTTCGTATCCTTCCACATCCATTTTTATAAATGTCACCGGCTGATTCTGGAGAATATTGTCCAGCAGCTGCGTTTTTACCTTCAGACTGCTGTCTTCACACAGATAGGACATTTCACCTTCTCCCATAACGCCAAGCTCTTGTTCGACATCTGAAAGGCCTACATTGAAAAGCGTTATGTTGGGATATTGTGCCAGATTATCCTTACATACCTTATAGTTTCTGATATCCGGTTCAAATGCGTATATCCTGGCATTTTCATTCCTTGTCCGCTCCATATAGTTGATGGAATCTTTGCCATCATAACATCCCACATCAATAAAAATTTTCTCTCCATTGATAACCGGTTCCACACATTCCTGCTCAAAATAAATGTTCCTGGCCCCTTCCTGGTCAAAATCGTTGAGAACATATATATCATCTGCTACAACACCCATGGATACCAGGTTATCCACAATTTTTTCACTACCCTTCATATTGGATACAATGATGACCGTACCCTTTGTATATAAATTCATGAACATTTCCGGATCGATTATTTTAATATTCTGATAACTTTCCTGTTCCGTACTAATGTCTATAAATCCACCCCAGTTAAAATCGGAAAACAACTTCACAAGCCTTTTTCCCCTTATCCCTGCTCCATATATATAAGGCGGTTTTTCTGCATGGCATAACAAAGAGTTTAGTTTTTTCCCTCCTTCTGTCTGCAGGATGACATTTTTCATGTATTTATAGTCCCTGGTCAGACTAAGCATCAGGCGGCTCACGAATATTTCCCTTGAAACATCATCCTGCATCTTATCATATATCCGGACAATGTCATTTATAAAGTCCGGCTGATCATCTAAATCATCCGCATAAGGAAAACATATTCTTTCATCCATCTCCATACCCCCGTTCCTGCCTGTCTGACAGGCTTATGTCAGTCACGTTTATTTCACCTGCATTGCCGGCATTACCTTATCCTTGTTTTCCAAAGTAAATCCCCTGCATTTTCTGCAGAAATTTGTGTATCCCTTTGTCGTATAACCCAGACGAAATTCTACAAGTTCCTTCTTTTTCTCAGAAGTAAATTGGGTCAGATCATAGGATTCTTCCAAATCCTGTTCTCCCGCAATTCCTGCCACAGTTGCATAAGCCGCATAGTTGCAGCTATACAGTTTTCCATCCCGTAATTCCTGCCAAGACTGGTTGCATGCTGACCTATGTGCCTCCAGTTGCTCATCTGTCATGGCAGAATAATCTGTTTTCTCGGGTGCCAGGTCAATCCAGTTATCAACCTTGTTAATGTAGTAATCTACATGGAATTCTTCTAATTTACCAATTACTTTATCAAATTTCTCTCTAAACTGCGGAACTGCCTCCCGATAATCATCTACGGTAACTTCCACATGGTACCTGGCCAGTTTTTCCAGAATTTCGTTATCAGGTACAATGGTTCCGTTTGTCACCGTGCGCAGTTTGTCAATCCTATGGCCATAATTTTTATCTATATATTCTACCAGATCTGCAGTATGCTTATATAACATAGGTTCCCCGCCGCTTATATGGAACAGCATAATACGATCCACGCAGGAAAAAAACAAATCCACATCTTTTACCAGTGCATCCCATTCCCTTACATAGTATTCTTTCGCAAAAGGATTGAAGTTAAGACAATGCCTGCACTTTAAGTTGCATATCGTGCTGGGCAGGAATGAAATACCTGAAAAGTATACCCTGTCATTTTTGTAGACATTATAGACGGAAAGAAATTCTTCAATCACAAAGAAATCTTCATTTTCCACATATCCCCGCTGTTTTAGCTGTTCCATGGGCACAATCCTGGCCAGCTGCGACATTGTTATGATAATTCCTTCATCGGGAGCAAGATTTATTTCCTCAAGGGAATAACATTTCTTTCCCTGGATACTGTCTCCTTGCTTATTCAGATCATTATCGATATACCCGTTAATCTGTATCTCTGCCGAAAGCGTATTTATGAACTGCCTTCCATAATCCCCTGCACCAAATAGATAAAAACTTCTTTTTTCTGCCATTTTCTGATATACAGCATCATACTCATGTCCCTTGTTTCTCCACTTCATAGCCATACCTTTCTGCCATTTCCCAACGTAAACAAGCTTATTGTTCCAATAAATTTTGATATCGCTGTATTCTCTCCGGATAATCCCTATTTAAATCAATATACTCTTTTTCATATTTTTTCATTATTTTCCGAAATTTTTCCTTGTCTGTTTCCTGGCCCCGGGAAACTGCAATTTCCATTGCATTGCTGCCATGATACGCCAAAAAACGTTTTACATAACGGATAGTTTCGGATTCTATATTTTCTTCCTCAAATCTATTGATAACAGCCTCATATGCCTTTAGACTATCCATAAGCTTTTTTGTATCTTTTGTATGTGAACCGGAACTTTCTCGCTGAGTATAATGATAGAATGCCGCTTCCACATATTTTGCTCTTTTCACCTTCAAAGCTGCCTCGGCCAGATAAAGTACATCTCCACCCAATTGCAGCGTCTCATCAAATAAAAGTATTTTACCTTGTTTATTTTCCAGTGTACTCCGTTTAAACAGCTTATTCCATAGGTATGCAAATCCTCTATAAGAGTCACGCATATAAATATATTTTAATAATTCTGCTCTTCCAAACACTTCTTTTGTTACATAAAGTCTGTTTTTTATCTCTTGGCAGTCTGTTGAATTATCCTTGAACCATGCAGATGCTACCATATCAACATTCCAGTCCTCCAGTTCGTGTACTAATGTCTTATACATATCTGGTTCAACCCAGTCATCACAGTCGCAAAATGCAATATATTCTCCTTCTGCCAGCTTTAACCCTATATTTCTGGCACTGCTTTCACCTGCATTCGGTTTATGAATGACCTTAATTTGTTTATGAGCCGAAGCAAATTCGTCAACAATTTTTTCTGAACCATCTGTGGATCCATCATCAACGCAAATAACTTCTATCTCCTGGTATGTCTGGTTCATAAGGCTTTCCAAACACTTTGGCAGTTCAACTTTTGTATTGTAAACTGGAAGTATTACTGATACTTTTTTCACATACATCTCCCCATTAGCATTCAATCTGTTTTCAGGTTTTAAAAATTCACATCACTGAAATATATGTAATAATAACCTTTCTCTCCCGCATGGGATCGAATTCCACAAGAAACACGTCCTGCCACTGTCCCAGCTGCATTTTTCCGTCCTGACAAGGAATGTTTGCCTCACAGCTAAAAAAAAGCTGCCTCATATGAGAATACCCGTTTATCCTTTCCGTAATAGGTACATCGCGGATCCCAATCATGTCATGACGGTAATTGCCGTTTTGGGGCCATGTCTTTTCCAGATATTCCTCCACGTCGCTCAACAGCAGAATTTCCCCTTCCATGACTTTGATAGCGCAGGTAGTATGCGCCACAAAAACATTCACAATACCTGCTCCCCTCTGGTCTCGGATCAGATCACTGATTTCATTCTTCAAGCTGATGAACTGCTTCTCTGTTTTAACCACGATCTCCTTCTTAAACATTAACCAGCGCCTCGACATTCTGTAAGCTTACATTAATATGTTCCCCCGGTTTGTAACGTCCTTCAACGGCATATAAGACAATGGTTGCAAAGTCATCCGGCCGGAGCAGTGTGTTCTGGTCCTCGTCCGGATAAAGCCCCCGTCTCATTTTGGTTGCTGTTCTTCCCGGAGATATGCAGACGGCATAAATACCGTCTTCTGCCCAGCACCTGGTTGCCATTACAACTGCCGCCTTTGATGCACAATAGGCACTCCATGTCCCATGTACTTTTGTGGCGGCAGAAGATCCAATGTTTATGATCAGTGCTTTCACATTCCTTTTCAGTACGGCTGCAGTACAATTGAAAGTGCCGAAAAGATTTATGTCAAGGGCCTTTTTATCATTATCTATTTCACAGTTCTTAACAGACTGGGGAAAAACATATCCGGCATTGTTAATCAGGATATCAGGTGTAAATTCCTCTATGAATTTTGTGACGGCTCTGGTGTCTGTCACATCCAGTTCCCACCTGCCTGGAGCTTTCACTTCATATCCCCCGGCATTGGCCAGTTTCCTTACAATTGCCTGCGCAATGTCCCCATGTCCACCGGTAATTAACACTTTTTTCAAAACATTCACTCCTCTGTACTCCAGGTATCCATTAGCTTGTCAACAATGACCAGATCTCCTGGGTATGTCACCTTGACCAGATTTTCTGTTGTCTCAATCAGATGCGGGGAAATTCCGTGGTACTCAAACATCACTCTGGTCTCGTCTGTCATGTCCTGATACCTTCCGGATTCCAGTGCCTCCCTGAGCAGACGGTAATCAAATGCCTGGGGAGTCAGCAATTCATACAGTTCCTTACGGTTTAGGTATGTGCCATCCCTTTTTATCACAGTATTTACCAATGGCATGACAAATGAGGATGATGGACTCTTGTCTGACAAAATTTCCCTGATCTGCCGCCCTGTAACCAAAGGTCTGGCAGCTTCTGCCACAATAACCCGCTCAGTGTCCCGGACCAGTTCCCGCAGTCCCCGGATCACGGATTCTGTTCTTGTGTCTCCACCCGGAATGTCAATCCCCACAACCACCACATTGTCCCGCTCCACCACAGCACACACCTTGTCATACACATGTTCCCACAAGGGCCGTCCTTTCAGTTCGCAGAACTGTTTTCGGCCGCGGAACCTTTCACCTTTTCCACCGGCCAGCACAATACCCCCAAGACGCCTCTCCTGGTTCATTTTCCACAACCTTTCTGCAGGTGCTGGATTATTTCCATATATATTCTTCCACCTTATCTGCCACCCTGCTGCTTGCCTTACCATCAAAAACCAGACCAACGGCTTCCTCGAAACTTTTCGTCCTGGAGGCATATGTTTCTTCTTTAAAGCAGAGTATATTTTTTTCAAGCTCTTCATTGTTCCGTGCAACCGGGTAGGGAAGCACTGTGTCAATGCCTGGTGTCATTTCCTTATTGTTCGTAACCGGAACATGGGAATTTTCTGAAAAATTCCAGAGCAGACTTCCCCTTTCATGCAGGTATTGTTCGATGTCGTCTATGTAAAGGAATACTGGAATGCGGGCAAAACCTGCATCCATTGCTGCACTGGAATAGTCCGTAACGAAAACATCCATTGCCGCCAATATTTCATTCATGTCGTCTGCCTTGCTGAGATCGATCACTTGTTCAGAAAAAGATCCAGACTCATGGCCTGCTACCTGGGGATGTAGGCGTAATCCCAGATACCACTTTCCACCGAAACGGGTTTCAAGGCTGTGCAGCAGCCGCTTAAAATCCAAGGTCCATGATCCGGAATAGACGGAACGTTTTCCAGCTTCTGACTTTTCCCTGAATGTGGGGGCATACATAACTATTCTGATTCCATCATCCAATCCGTACTGCTGTCTGAATCTTGCTCTCTGTTTTACCCGATTTCCATACAGTACATCACATCTTGGTGCTCCTGCCCGCAAGAAGTTCCCTTCATACACAATACCCTTGGGGTCAACTTCCACACACCAGTCTGAATCTATCACCAGTCTGTCAATCATTTTCGAATCATTTCTACTTACAAGGTAGGCCATTTTTGAAAATGCCTCTCCTCTCCATAGTCCCATACTCTTGAAACCGATTGTTCCATGCCAGGTATTAATGTAATATTGCCCTTTCCGCTTGCAGGTACCGTAGGGCTTACGGTAATTGTCTATCCATATCTTAGATGTGGACAACCAAAAGGCCCTGCTCCATAAAGTATTGGGAACTTTCCTTACATATGGCGGAAAATCCTTCCCCATGTCATTGACGAACCAGACAAACTCGTATTTACTGCTTCTCTTATGTAATTCCTCCACAATATACCTGGGATTGCACCCAAACCCGCCTTTTCCTTCAAAGGTGCACACACTGATTCTGTTCCTTCTGACTGGAAACAGCCGGCACAGTATGAAACATATTTTATTTCCCAATGCCTTTATTTTTCGGTATAGAATATAGTTTTGTTCGCTTTTTAACACTTAATTCACATCCAGTAACATAATAAAGGAACATACTCACAAGTTTTTAAATAAGACACATTGGTCATCCATGCACTTGTGCCGGATGATGCGGTTGTTCACCGCTTCGCTCCCCGGTACGTCATGAGGCACTGTCTGCCCCGTGTTCCCGTGGTCCTGGCATACCCAATACGCAGGCCGGCTTCCACCGGTGTACTGCCTTCCAATGCCGTTCTCTTTTTTTCTATCAGCGTTACCCTCCCGTCAGAAGTGCGGACACTGTCTTCCGTTCATGGTCCCGCCTGTCATGGACCGCCCCCCGGTCTGCCGGGTGCCGCACAGAGAAAGAATCATGTGGTTTCCTTACGGCCATGCACCATTCCTTCTCTGTACGGCATTCCCCCGCTTCAGTAAAACCCCGGCTCACCACCGAAATTTATCCGCGGATCTGTCCCTGTGACCCATATTCTTCCGCAGGCATCCGGCCTGCAGGTTTATCTGCCAGAACGAATGTTCCAGGTTCTTTCTTTCCCGCCTGCGCACATAACGCGGCAGCCGCTGGCAAAAACCCGGCCTTGTCTGCAGCTGTATCAAATCCTTTATTTCTTCTCTGCCCTGGTTCCGGCAGACCCCTGCTGTTCCCGCACCTTTTCGCGGCCGCCTTATAGGACCAGCCGTCCCCCGGTCCCGCGTTTCAGCACATTCCCCGCGGTGTTGGTCTTTTCCCCCGCGCTGTACCCGCAGGCTCCGCAGGTGAAGACCCCGTCACGGCTGTCCCCCTCTGCCCCGCAGCGGCTGCATTCCCTGCCGATGTCCTTCCCCAGAACCTCCAGCAGTTCCACCGACTGTTCTCGGCATTTCTGCACCAGCCTCTTCCGGATGTAGCCCCTCTGCCACATGGTCACCGAGTGGTTGATTTTCCTGCTGGGGCCTATAGTGCCCGCCCCCGGCAGCTTCACCATGTAGACTGTGGCCGGCTTCTCCGTCCGCAGGAACCGGTTCAGTTCCTGGTTGATGTAGCCGTGGATCCGTTCCTCAAACCTGTGCTTTCTGGCATTGTACTTCTTCCGCCCGGGATTTTTCCCCCCGTCCGCATGGTGCACCGCGGTCTGGCGGCGCACCCAGTCCGCGTACTCCGCCTGGAGCCTTCCCAGCTCCTCCCCGTAGGCATGTCCCCGGTCCGTGGTCAGCATGGCCTGCATTCCCAGGGCAATCCCCACGATGTTCCGGTAATCCGCGTGGCTCCTGGCACGGACACGCACCGGCACCCTCACCTCCACGCGGCCCTCCCCCGGGTACAGCCTCACGGCAACCTGGCACCCGTAACGGTTTCCATCCGTCAGCGGCACGAACACCCGCTTCCTTTTTTCCTTCACGGAAAGGTAAATCCCGTGGTCCCCGTAGCGGTACGCCCTTTCCGAGGCAGAAAAGCCGTCCGCCCTCTCCGTGTGCGGCCTCACGTGGTGCCTGCGCACCTGGCGGCACAGGTAGCGGTGCAGCCTTTCCGCGTCCACCTTCCCGGCCAGTTCCTCCCGCTGCCTCCGGATTCCCTCCGGCAGCACCGGCTCCCTCCCGTTCAGCACCCCGTCAAGAGCCGCGTCCACCTTCAGCAGGAAACGCAGGTAGTGCTTCTCCTCCGGGGTGAAGTTCCCGTTCTGCCCCGCCAGCTGCCCCACCCTGGCCCTGGTCCGGCTCCACTGCCCCCGGATGTCCCCCAAAGCCTCGAACATGGCTAGGTAGAAGTACACGGACGGCATCCCCAGCCTCTCCCGCAGACCGCTTCCCGTCATCTCGTTCTGCACCGTGTAGCCGGGGGATATCTTGGAAAGGCTCCCTATGCCTCCGTAACGGGCGTACACATAGTCCTTTACCTTCCGGAAGTCCTCCGCAACCTCCAGGAGCTTCCCCATGTCCCCGGCGGGCACCGGATCCCTGCTGTACTGGCAGACTGTCCTGCACACGGTATTGCGCTGTCTGTTTCCGTCTTTTGACGGCATTTCCTTGTCCTTTCAGGCAGATGTCTGTCGTACACTGCCATTACTCTTTCCTGGAACAGCCCCGTTTTCCGGACATAGACCAGGTTCCTTCTGTGAATCATTAATGGCCGGCGGCCGCAGGGTGCGGCCCTTTTGTGCCATTCTCAAAAAGTATAGTTTTTGGTAATTTTTCATCAGTGAATTTTGTTGGGTATAATGTACAAAAAATCCGGGTAAATTTTCTTGACTTTTGTCCGATAATATAATAGAATTGATAAAAGTTGAGAAGAATTTTGATCCTCAAAAACTATACTTTTTGAGAATTATTTTGTGTTGTTCCCATCCTGCAGTTTCCGTGTCATCTCTGTCCAAACTCCACTTTGCCGCCATAAAAACCTGAAAAAAGTACTTAAATAACAAAACCTTTATGTATTCTGTACGATTTCATAAAACATATCTCTTTGAGCTCTTTCATAATGCAGCTGTCAAGCCGATATATAGAGTAAATCTGCTGAAAGCAGAATCCGAAGCCGGTGGAAAGGAGACAGATTATGACTGATATGACCCAGATATTGTATTCCATGGAAAATTCCATTAAATTACAGAATCGAGCCCGGGCCCAGAGACGGGCGGCCAAGGCGGAGCAGGAAAAGAAGGCTTTTCAGGAAAAATTAATGCGCGCTGAAGCAAATAAGCTGGAGCTGGAAGGACTGGCTTCCAAAGTGAAAGGTTCCGATGATGCCGTATGCCGTGACCAGTTAATCAGTATGCTGTCAGGATTTTAATGGCGTCATATATTTGTTTTTATACTGTAAAAAAGAATCCTGCGGAGCAGGATTCTCCGCCTATGGCGGGGCGCTTCAGCGACATGATTCCTTTCCGCCGCAGTGCGATCCCCGCGGAGCGTTTTTGTATCATAGGACGCACTTTCCTATGATACAAAAAAGTGCATCCTGCCAATGCACTTTTCTTTTTCCCTGATATAAAACCATCCATCGCATCCTTTCGGGATGCGCTTACTATCCCAGCTGAGCACCCTTAACATCCCAGCTGAGCACCCTTAACATCCCAGCTGAGCACTCTTAGCATCCCAGCTGGGCACTCTTACTATCCCGGCTGGATACTCTCCATTGAAAATCTCTTTAAAAATATGAAAGAATTCTTTACACTTCCTCCCTGGGACTTGGCTGTGTATTTACAAATTTATCCAGTTCCCGCTCTACTTCCGCCATTTTTTTGATTTTGGGATTTACAATTATATTTCCTCTTGCAGCCACCATGCTGAGTTTGCGCAGGACAGTCAGATCCACCAGGGGATTTTTCTCGGTGACGATAAAATCCGCCGACTTTCCCGGTTCAATGCTTCCGGTCACATCTCCCAGTCCCAGCAGTTCTGCATTGCGCTTTGTAGCGGTATAAAGTGCAAATGTTTTCGACACGCCGCAGCATTTATGGAAATACTGAATTTCCCTCCACATATCATAATGTGTCACATAAGGACATCCCGTATCCGTGCCCAGTCCTACCGGAATGTCATTGGCAAGGCACTGTTTCGCACAGTCAATGATTCCGTCGAAAACCACCCTTCCGTTATATAATCCCATTTCATCCACATGACTGATCTCCGGGTCAAAAAGGGCATAGGGCAGCGCCGGGGAAAGCGTGGCCACATGTACGGCTCCCTTTTCCCGGAACAGACGGATGATATCTTCCGTTGGCTTTGCGCCATGTTCTATGGTATCCACACCGTTTTCCAGCGCCACCCTGACGCCTTCCGGGCTTTCCACATGGGCGGCCACATGAAATCCCAGTTTGTGCGCTTCCTCACAGGCGCTTTTCACAATGGCAGGAGACATTTTCAGCACACCGGGCCCGCCTTTCACCGTGGCGTCCAGCACACCGCCGGTAATCATCAGCTTGATCAGATCCGGTTTGTCCTCGGCAATTTTGTGGACATACCGCACCGCATCCTCCGGACTTGCCGCCTCATAGGCCAGTGACCCGGCCATGTGGCCTCCCGGCACGGAAATCGCCATATTTCCGGCCAGAATCCTGGGGCCGGAAACTTTTCCTTTCCGAATCAGGTCCCGGATCCAGGTGTCGTAGTTTTCCACCCCTCCCACGGAGCGGAAGGTGGTGACACCGCTCAACAGTTCGGTGTAGACATAGGTTTTATACATATGTTCCAGATACTTGCGGGTCAGCATGTTGGCAGTGGCGAATTTTACGGTTTTTTTGGCATCCACAGGCTTTTTCTGGGGCTTTCCGCCTGCGGGAATATGGACATGCATGTTGATCAGCCCCGGCATCAGATACTGGTTCTCCAGGTCAATGATTTCACATCCGCCGGTATCCAGTTCCTTCTCCGGGCCCACCGCAGTGATTTTATCCCCTTCCACGGTCATGGCAAATCCCGGCCGGGGTGTCATATGTTCGCTGCCATCCAGTAAGCTGAAATTTACAAACGCTTTTTTCTTCATTCCCATATCTCCTGTTTCAGATATCATTCCCAGATCATTTTCCGGTTACCTTTTTTAAAAACTTCTCTACTGTCCTGCCCCATTTTTCCGGTTCTTCCTTGATGGGAGAATGCGCGGAGTCTTCAAACCATGCCAGTTCTTTATAGGGCGCCTGAAGCTGTTGGAACCAGCTTTCTGCCAGAGTGAACGGCGTGTTGTAATCATGCCGTCCCACCGTCATCAGTACCGGCATGGCAAGCTCCTTTATGGTGTGGGCATTCTGGCTGATTACCTGAGGCCACATCACATCGCTTAAGTACATGGCTCCCTTTGCATAACCCGGGATTTCTCCCAGTTTGTAGCCTTCCAGTTTGAAAAGCGGCAGCAGAACGGCCGGAATCAGCCCGCCCCGTTCTTTGTAATCAGACCCGCCGTAACGGGTCAGGCAGTCTCTCTGTGCCCGCATTGCCTTTGCGGAAGGATAGACCCCTTTTACGGGAGCGTTTCCTTCCAGTTTTTCCAGGGCTTTTTCATCCTTCCTTTTCCGCGCTTCTTCCAGGCAGAATTCATAGGAAATGCGTTCGTTTTCCGCACCGTTTACCACCTGGCCCTGGGAAATGTATGCCATAATATGCTCCGGATAGCGGCTGGCCAGTGCCGTCCCGATCACCGTTCCCCAGGAATGCCCGGCAATTATGATTTTATCCTGCTCAAAGCACTGGCAGAGATATTCCACCAAAACCCTGGCATCCTGAATATATTCTTCCACCTGGGGAATCCTGCTCCTGACAGAGTTCCGGTAACTTTTTCCGGACCCCCGCTGATCCCACAGCACCATTGTATAATGCCGTGCCAGGGAGGACTGATAGTGCATGACCCAGTGTCTGTCGCAGACACCGGGGCCTCCGTGGAGAAATAAAATCACCGGATTCCTGATATCTTTTGAACGAACGCGGATATTCTGGCGGTCACCGTTTAACGTAACCCATTCCTCATAGTCCGCAGTAAATCTGTTTTTCGCATTTTCCTTCATTTGTTCTGCCCTCCTGTCACTCTCTGCCGCAAAGCGGCTGCTCCTGACGCGGCTCAAAGCAGATTCCGCCGCCGAAAGCGGCAGCCCCGCATCCCTGGCATTTCTGTTTACAGTTTTCGGAAACCTCTTCCCGCATTGCCTTTTCCCATTCCCGCTTCAGGAATTCTTTGGTAACACCGCAGTCAATAAAATCCCAGGGCAGGATCTCATCCAGAGGCCGCTGCCTGTGGGCATAAAACGCTACGGATAATCCGCATTCCGCCATGGTTTCCAGCCATCTGTCATTGTCGTAGTATTCGCCCCAGGCTTCGTAAAACCCGCCCTTTTCATAAACTCCCCGAATGACCTTCCCCAGCCTTCTGTCTCCCCTGGCCAGCACGCCTTCCATGACACTGGCATCCGCCTCATGCCAGTTGTATTTGATACTCTTCTGGTTTAACTGTTCCGAGATGGCGGTCCGGGTCTGATAGGCTTTGTCCAGAAACTCTTCTTTGGTGCACTGGGGCGCCCACTGGAAGGGGGTAAAGGGTTTCGGCACAAAAAAGGATGTGCTGGCCACAATCTGCACTCTTCCCCCGTTCCGCCTTTCCTTGGGAACGGTATCAAAATAGGTTGCCGCAATTTTGTTGGACAATTCTGCGATTCCCCGTATATCCTCCGGGGTCTCCGTGGGCAGTCCCAGCATAAAATACAGTTTTACCCTGGTCCAGCCTCCCTCAAAGGCCAGGGCGGCTCCCTTCAGTATATTTTCCTCCGTGAGTCCCTTATTGATCACATTCCGGAGTCTCTGGCTGCCGGCTTCCGGCGCAAAGGTCAGGCTTGATTTCTTCACATCCTGCACCTTGCTCATGACATCCAGGGAAAAGGCGTCTATACGCAGGGACGGCAGGGAAATATTCACATGTTTTTTCCCGCATTCCTCTATGAGAAAATCAATGAGCTCCGGAAGTTTCGAGTAATCACTGGAACTTAAGGAGCTGAGGGAAATCTCTTCATGACCGGTATTTTCCAGCATTTCCAGGGCATATTTTTTCAGGGTTTCCACATCCCTCTCCCTGACCGGGCGGTAGATCTGTCCCGCCTGACAGAAACGGCATCCCCTGATGCAGCCTCTCTGAATCTCCAGCACCACCCGGTCCTGGGTGACTTTGATAAAGGGGACAATGGGCTTTGTGGGATAATATGTGTGAGTCACATCCATGACAATCTCTTTCCGGATAACGGCAGGAATCCCTTCCTCCAGCGGAAAAAAGCTTTCAATGGTGCCATCTTCCCTGTAGCTTACATCATAGAAACGGGGAACATACATTCCCGGCAGCTTTGCGGCCCGGCGCAGGAATTCCACACGTCCGGTCCCTTCCTCCCTGCAGGCCTCATAAAGGGAAATCAGTTCACGGTACCTGGTCTCGCCTTCCCCGATATAAAAAATATCAAAAAAATCTGCCAGTGGTTCGGGATTGTACGTGCAGGGCCCGCCTCCGATGACAATGGGACAGTCCTCCCCCCTTTCCAGGGCGAACAGCGGAATCCCCGCCAGATCCAGCACCTGCAGAATATTGGTATAACACATTTCATACTGGATGGTGATGCCCAGAAAATGAAAATCCTTTATGGGGTCCTGGCTTTCCAGGGCAAACAGGGGAATCCCCTCCTGCCGCATCAGGGCATCCAGATCCACCCAGGGGGAATAAACCCGCTCGCACCAGACATCCTCCATGGAATTAAGCATGTCATATATAATCTGCAGTCCCAGATGGGACATCCCGATCTCATAGACATCAGGAAAGCACATGGCAAAACGGACCGAAACGGCATTCTTATCCTTCACCACGGCATTTACCTCATGACCGATATATCGTTCCGGTTTCTCTATCTTCATCAAAATATCTTCTGTCAGCGCCAGTTTTTCTGTCATTCCTTTTTTCCTTTCCCGTTCTTGCCAAGTCTCTTTGTGCCGCGCGGTTTCCGGTTTGTGAACGCATCTTTGCCGTCCCCTGGTCTTCCCCGGTATCACCGCCTGCAGATCTCTTTCATCCGTTTCACATCCGCCCTTGTCATTTCCTGCCGGGAATATCTCGCCTGTTCATACAAAGCGGACATACCGATGGTATTGAGCCTTTTTTCCCACTCCCTGGCAGTGTCCATGTCCAGCCGTCCTTTTTCCTCCCGGGAACGGGCGGCGGCCAGGAGCTTACGCTTATATAGTTTCCGGATACGCTCCCTGCCGGAAAGAGCTTCCAGAATGCTTCCGTTTTTTGTCCTGGTGTTTTTTTCCAGTTCGCATTTTTCCCGAAAATCCACCGCATCGCCCAGCTCCATACCCCAGTGCCGGGAACGCAGCCTTCTGTATTTCAGGATCAGCTGAATCAGTTTCAGAATCAAGAATGCAGCCAAAGCTATCATGCCGCACACAAAGGCCGCGGTGAGAACGAATTCCAGCACCTCCCAGAGCCAGAAAGTCCCCCCTGCCTCCGGCAAAGCCATTTCCCCCATGTTTTCCGGGGGCATTTCCTCCACAATGGGAAGGTCTTTTTCCTCTTCCCCGGCAGAGAGTCCGGACAGCAGGAACCGCAGCAGACGCAGCAGTAAAGCTTTTATGGGTTCCAGAATACCGGCCAGCCACGCAAACCGGGATGTGACAAATAAAACCACTGCCCCGAACAAGGTGTACCCCAGCACCAGCCCCATACCGGAACGAAACATTTCCGCCGCAGGCAGGACTCCCGCCGAGCTCTTGTTCAGAATCAGAAAATCCGTATAAAGGTTAATATAGGAAGTAATATAGCTTAAGGCAATCCCTGCGATCAGTCCCAGAACATAGAAATGGTCCCATGTACTGATTTCAATATAATGCACAAAAAGAATGGACACCACCCCTATTCCCACTCCCACGGGCAGATGTACCGGACCGGAATAAATTTCCGTATGCTTTAACCGCAGTGTCAGGGAATATATCATATAACCCAGCACACACAGCACATAGCCGGTTCTGGCCGCCGGAATATGCGTGGGAATCAGAACAGCCAGGGATGCCGCCAACAGATGCGCAAGCACCAGCGGAATCAGACGTTTCATTTTACAGCGCAGAAGATAAAACACCATGGGGAACAGACTGCACAGCGCCCACGAAAACACCCCCGGTTCCCCTTCTCCCGTCAGATTCCTGGAGGCACCCATGACCAGCAGCGCCAGGGGAAAAAGAAACCAGTGGTTCATCTGTTCCGTCAACAGTTCGTTGATTGTCCGGATTTTGTCAAGATTCATTACCTTCCCGCTCCTTCCTGCCGCTGCTCCTTTTCATTTGCAACAATGCGGCTCCAAACGGTCCTGCTTTCCGGAAAAACCGCCCGGGCTCACCGGATGCATGGCCAGACAGGACACAACCGCTCACTCTTCAAAATGGATGACTTCCACAGCCTTTGCCAGTTCCGGCGGAAGTTCCGGTTCCGTCCTGCCGCACACCGGATAATACCACACAAAGGAATTTCCCTCCTCCCGGTACCGGTTCAGAAGCTCCGTAAAATCATCATACTGGTTCGGGGCCACAAAAAAGGTAAAGCTTCCCTTTCCGTTCCGGAACAGAATTTCCTCGAAATGCTCCCGGAAATCCGCCGCAGGCCGCTCCACATCCACCCTGGCCAGCGCCCGGTAGATAGTATCCATCTGCCCTGCCCCCGCTTTTGCCCGGACGGACACGGGATGACCGGTGACAATGTCCACGCCGTTCCCATGGCAGGAAACCTGAATTCCCTGCCTGAGGAAAAAGAGGCACAGCGCCGCCACAATCCGCAGGGACATTTCCACTGCAGAATCCTTTTTCAGAATATTGTCATCCTGAATCTGGAAAAAGACCCTGACACTTTTCAGGGCCGTATAGTTTTTCTGGTTCACTTTCAGATCCCCTGTTCTGGCCGTGGCCTTCCAGTTGATGCTCCGCATGTCATCATAGGGCTGGTATTCCCGGATTCCCCGGTATTCAAAGGGATCTTCCAGCAGATGACGCCTGGAAAGGATTTCCCCGTTGATCTGAACCAGGGATTTCCGCAGCCTGGCGCTGTCAAAAGGTCTGGGATACACATAGAGTTCGGTTTTTACCTCCACATCCGCAACCAGCTGGCTCAGAAGGAACAAATCCGATGCCACCAGGCTGACCTCGTCTATGGTGTAGTATCCCCGCCTTCCCCCCTGGAACTTCAGGGTGCGGGTGACCCTTTCCCCGCCGCCGATCCGGAAAATATCATTGCGGTAAAACTGATCCGTGGTGCGGGATCCTTTTTCCTGGTCAAAAAGCAGGTGACGGTCGGTTTTAAATTTTACTTTCAGCATGGATAAAGGCAGGCGTTTCTTATTTTCCACCACTTCCTTCAGTTCCCCCTGCCCGCCCTCAAAAATATGGCCGGTTCCGAAACGGACAGTCACATGCAGATGTTTTTGCCAGATCTTTTCATAGACATATTTCTGAACCAGCAGCAGCCCGAAACCAATCAGGCCGATTCCCACCAATGTTATCATCTCTCAAAATCCTCTGTGGGCACCGGCGTGGCAGCCAGGATTCTTTCCACCAGCTTTTTGCCCGCGTCTGTGCTGTCCGAGCCGTAACCCAGCACGATTCTGTGGGCCAGCACGGGCACCGCCAGCGCCATGATGTCATCGGGAATGCAGTAATCCCTGCCATCCAGCCATGCGTACGCCTTGGCACAGCGCAGCAGGGCAAGATTTCCCCTGGGACTCACGCCCATGACAGTTTCTTCTCCCTTTCTGGTGCCTTCCACAATGTCCACCATGTATTCCCGGATGCATTTATGTACAAATACCCTGGATATTTCTTCTTTTGCCCTGGCAAGTTCCGCAAGGGTCAGCACACTCTCCAGCTCCAAAAGGGGCTCCCGGTCCATGTATTTATCCAGAATGGCAAGTTCCTCTTCCCTGTCCGGCAGTCCCATGGACAGACGCATGGTAAACCGGTCCATCTGGGCTTCCGGCAGGGGAAAAGTTCCCGCCGTTTCCACCGGATTCTGTGTGGCAATCACAAAAAAGGGATTTCCCGGAACATAGCTTTCCCCATCGATGGTTACCTGCCGCTCCTCCATGCATTCCAGCAGGCCGGCCTGGGTCCTGGGGGTGGCGCGGTTGATTTCGTCCGCCAGCAGGATATTGGTGAATACCGGACCCTTTCTCAGGACAAACTCGTTCTTCTGTCTGTCATAGACATTCAGGCCCGTGATATCGCTGGGCAGCAGATCCGGTGTAAACTGGATTCTGGAAAAATCCGCGCTGATACTTTTGGCCAGGGTCTTCGCCAGTTTCGTCTTGCCTGTCCCGGGCACGTCCTCCAGCAGCACATGTCCATCCGCCAGCAGTGCCGTCAGAAGCAGGCGGGAAGTCTGTTCCTTGCCCACAATGACCTTCGCAATATTGGAGAGTATTTTTTCCCCGAAATTTTTTCCATGATATTCCATCTGATCCCTCCGGTAAATGAATGATATATGATATCTTTCATGAATAAGAAGTTGTTTTGACATGGATATTTTAAAACAGTTTGACGGAAAAATCAATGGCCCTTTGGAAACTTTTGGTATGGGTGGAATGTCCCATGACATATTCTCCGTCCAAATCCCATATTTATAAATAAGCTTCCAAAAGCCGCCGGAAAAGTATTGATTGGGGTATGAGCATGAATAACATAGACATGGAACAGAAACTGCAGTTGGTGCGCCAGGTACGCTCCCGCTATCATGAAGACCAGTGCGATATGTCCCACAGAGAACAGATCTTATACGGAAAGAGCAGCATTCCTGCCGACAGGCTGGAAACTGCTTCCCCCTATGATGATGCTTACGGAGATATCCGGCAGCCCCAGGGGGAAGGCTTCACTTTTTTTAAGCTGCGTCTGTGGGTGGCCATTCTTCTGGCCGTGGGTGTGATTGTCATGGACAAAAACAATATCAGTGTGGCCGGAATCACCACGGAACAGATATTCCAGGCGATTTCGGCCGACTATGAGGAAATGGTGGAGGACTGGGCCGAGGCCATTTCCCGGAATTTATAATGTGCCGCACAAATATGCGCAGGCATTTAAAATAGTGTCTCTCTTTTTTCCGGCAATCAGGTAAAAATCAAGCTGTTTTTCGGCTTCCGCGTACAAGTAAGATCCATAGGCCGGAATATCACAGCAGATCACCGGTGATACCGCCGCCATGAGAATGCCGTAGCCTTTATCCGAGAGAAGGAAAGGCAGCTCCCCACTGCCGTCGGAGAGATACCGGGCGGCTCCCCTCAGCGGAATCACATCCCGGGTTCTGGGACTGATGCCGTAAAAATGCTCCTCTTTTGTGGGTTCCAGGAACTGCCATACGCGCATTCTGCCTCCTGCACCGGGCTCCAGCTGACGGCAGTCTCTGCCCCGCTCCGCAAGCAGCAGCTTTTTCCCCCTGGAATTTCCATCTTCCATGGCAAGATAACGAATGGCGCCGGTAGTCTTGTCCACCTGCAGGGCCAGTTCATCCGTGGTGATCTCAACCATACGCCCATTGTCCTTATACATCCAGAAGCGCTCCGTCCTGTCGATGGCAATCCCCGGATGCACGGAGTGGTCCGGCTTCCCGTTTCTTGCAAAGCTGATCCGCATAATGGCGCTGCCCACCGGTGAAATCCGCAGGGTGCCATAACGGCTCTGAAGGTAGAGCCCGTCGGCTTCTTTGGAGACCCAGCGAATGGACAGATCAATTCTGGCATGTCCGGGGGGACGTAGTTTTTCCGTGGGCGGAATGTCCCCGAATGCGGGCAGGGGTGTTTTTCCCTGGAATACCGGCGCATGTGATGTCCCTGCTCCGTTTGGCCCAAAACGTTCCGGCCGGGCCGGTTTTCCGGGAACAGGCCCCGCCCCTGTGTTCCCCTGACGTCCTGCAGGGCCGGCGCTTTCGGCAGACAATGTCCGGCCTGTATGCTCCGCTGTCCCGGCATGCCCGGCCCCCGGAAAAGCGGCTCCTTTGGCGCCGGAAGGTTTCCCTGCAGAATACAGGCTGGTTAGAGGGCTGGGTGCAGAGGGCGCCTGGGAAACCTTGGGACGGATCACAGGACGTCTATCTTGACTGTTCTGGTCATTTTCTGTCTTCCCCGGCTGACCGGCCCGGTCTTTTCTTTCGCCCCCGCCCCGGGATTGACTCGCCGGGTTCCCGGAACCCGGATGCACATGGCAGGTTTTGGAAAGGGTCTCCCTCTGTTTTCTCTCCTCCCGGGGAGGTATGGGATCCGCGATAAGTCCTGTGAGATTTCCCGTGTGCAGCACACAGAGTTCATGAAGGGCCCGTGTGGCTGCCACATAGAGCAGTTTTGCATGCCCGTCATCCACCGGGTACTCTTCTCTCTCCGGATTCAGAATCAGCACGGTGTCAAACTCCAGTCCCTTGGTATATTCCACGGGAAGTACCATGATACCCGCGCCGAACTCTGCTTTTTCCAGATCGGTTTCCATGATCTCAATATACCGGGACATGTTTTCCGCCGCGCGTTCCGCCCCCTGCCGGTTCCTGCATACCACCGCAATGGTGTCAAAACCTTTTTCCTTCCATTGTCTGCAGACATTTGCAGCCTCCCGGAAAATATCCGTCTCGCCGCACTGTCTCACATCCACCTGTTCCCCGTGACGGATGATGGGTTCTACCGGATAGGAGGAAAAACGGCCGTGATGAAGTATGTTGGTGGCAAAATCCGATATTTCCACAGTATTACGGTAACTTTTTTTCAGAATTCCGAAATTGTCCATGGGGTCCGGAAGCAGTAGCTTCCGCAGTTCCTCCCAGTCATTGAGTCCGAAGCCAAAGTGAATATTCTGGGACACATCGCCCATGACAGTATAGGTGCAGTCTTTGATGCAGAAGTGAAGGCAGGAATATGCCATCATGCCGAAATCCTGGGCTTCGTCGATGACAATGTGATGGGCTTCGCTGATCACCTCTGTCTCCTTGATTCTCTTGTAGATATAAGCCAGGGCTGCCAGATCGTACACGTCAAATTCATTGCCCACAAGATCCGCTTCCTTCCCCCGGCTGATTTGTTTTTCCAGAAACTCCCGGTATACCCGGTATATGGAACCATTCCACTCTTTTCCGCCGTATCGTCCCCGGTAAGCCTTTAATATGGCCTTTCGTTCCGCCTCGGTGTATTTCACGCCCTTTCCCAGAAATTCTTCCTTTATTTTTCCTGTCAGACGTTCATTGAGCATATTGATTTTATTCTGCATGGATACCCTGGGATTCTGGATAATATAGCGCTCCACTGCCTTATCTTCCATCAGCAGTACCAGATGGGCGGGATTGACAGTTTCTCCAATGGTCTTGTCATAGACGCCGTTCCTACCGTCCTGCAGGCCTTCCACAAACTGTCTCGGGTTTAAATAGACCGACTCCCTGAGAATACTGTTCCACTCCAGTTCGTCACAGTAGGCCTTCAGATCCTCAAACCAGCCAAGACTGCCCTTTATGCCGCCCCTGCTGCTGTTCTGCGACTTTCGTATGACGTATTTTTTTTCGTCCCAGTCCTCGTACAGGAGACGCACAAACAACTGCTCCATGGTCATCTGGCGCACTCCGTACACATCCAGGTCCGGCAGCACTCCGGTGATATAGTTTAAAAGGATTCTGTTGCTTCCCACAATGTAGAAATCATCCGGCCGGAACCGCTCCTGGTAATTATAGAGGATAAAGGAAATCCGGTGCATTGCCACCGTGGTTTTTCCGGATCCTGCCACTCCCTGCACAATAATATTGTGGTAGGGGGATTTCCGGATAATATCGTTTTGTTCCTTCTGGATGGTGGCCACGATCTCCCCCAGCACGGCCTGTTTGTTTTTCGCCAGGTATTTTGTCAGCAGTTCGTCATTGGCCACAACTTCACTGTCAAAATAGTCCAGAAGCTTTCCCTTTTCAATCTCATAAGTCCGCTTCAGCTCCAGGTCAATGTTCATCTGTTTGTTGCCGGGAGCCAGGTAGCTGCATTTTCCCAGCCCGTTTTCATAGTAGGCATTGGCCACGGGCGCCCGCCAGTCGATTACGGTCTGATGTGTGGTGTCTTTGGAAATGCCCCCCTTGCCGATGTAGAGTGATTCCTCTTTGTCCAGTGTCTCATCATGAAAAATAATCCTTCCGAAATAAGGTTTCTCCCGGGCCTTTTCATTCCTCTCCAGGACGTGCTTCATCTGATCATGCAGAGTGATACTGTTTTCCAGAAGATTGATCAGCTCCGGATTGTCATCATGGAAATGATCCAGCATCTCGTCAATCTCCTTCCGCATGCTGTCAACCTTCTCCCCGTAATAATTCAGGTTGTCATGGATGACAGAAAGGGTCTGTGCCAGAAAAGCTTCTTCGTCCTTCCGGGATGTGCCTGGAAGACTTCTTTTTCTCTCTTGGTTCATTTGGAGTCTCCTTCCTTTTATTTCCGCGGGCAACGTGCCAAGTGACTGCCTGCAGGCATTTGGCCACTGCCGCATATAACGCAACAGTGCAGCGACCTGTCTGAACTGTTATCGTTACAACAACATTATATAATAAAAATAAAAAAACACTAGACTTTTCTTTCATTATTTGGTAAAGTGTTATATAGAGCCGTGCCTGAAAAAAGCTACCGTTTACCGGTAGCTTTTTAACGTTATTACCCATTTGATTCTATTCCGTATACACCACTTTGCCATCACATATGGTTGTGACCACTTTTCCTTTCAGCTTCCAGCCCGTAAAAGGGGTGTTGGAAGCCCTGGAGACATAATTTCCGGGAATCACCTCCGCGGAAGTGTCCACCAGGATCAGATCCCCGGGTCCGTGAATGTCCAGATATCCCGCGTCCAGATGATACAGTTTTGCCGGATTGGTGCTCATCAGCTCCAGAAGACGCCGCATTGTCAGGCATCCTTCCTGTACCAGCTTTGTAATTCCCAGGGCCAGGGCCGTCTCCAGGCCGATAATGCCGCTGGGCGCCTTTGTGATGTCCTGCGCTTTCTCTTCCGCCGTGTGCGGGGCATGGTCGGTGGCAATGATGTCTATGGTTCCGTCGGAAAGCCCCCGGATAATCGCCTGCCGGTCTTCCTCCTCCCGCAGGGGCGGATTCATTTTTGCCAGCGTTTTGTACTCAATGGCCGCCTCTTCCGTCAGTGTAAAATGATGGGGCGTGGCTTCCGCATGTACCCGTATCCCCTTCTGCTTTGCCTGCCGCACCAGCTCCACCGATTCTTTTGCGCTGATATGCTGGATGTTCACACTGGCCCCTGTCCCGGCTGCCAGTTTCAGGTCTCTTTCTACCAGCCTGGTTTCCGCCTCCCTGGGAGAGCCGCCGATTCCGAAAAAGGCGCTGGCTTTTCCCCGGTGAATGCCGTTTTCCGCAATCAGCGCAGGGTCTTCTTCGTGAAAGCTGATGGGCAGTCCCAGATTTGCGGCTTTTTCCATGGCACGGCGCACTATGGCTTCATCCAGCAGAGGGACGCCATCGTCCGTGAATCCCGCCGCGCCTTTTCGGGCCAGTTCCTCCATGTCAGTCAGCTCCTGTCCTTTCATTCCCAGGGTCACATTGGCGCAGGAGAGCACATGAATGCCGGTATTTCTGCCCTTATCCAGAACTTCTTCCAGAGTTTTCACATTGTCAATGGGAGGCCTTGTGTTGGCCATCATCACCACCGTGGTAAAACCTCCCTTTGCGGCGGCCCCTGCCCCGCTGAAAATATCTTCTTTCAGCGGAAAGCCGGGATCCCGGAAATGCACATGAACATCCACTAACCCCGGCGCCACCAGCAGCCCCTGGGCGTCAATGACTTCGCAGGGCGTTCCGGGACAAAGTCCCCTGCCTATATCGGCAATACGTCCTTTTTCAATCAGAATATCGTATTTCCCTTCCCTGCCTGACTTTGGATCTATCATATACCCGTTTTTTACCAATAACATCGTTCCACCTCGATTCTTTACTATGAAACAGAATCTTGCGGGGGATAAAAAAGCGCAGACTGTCCCTATA
>OFHO01000645.1_pt1 | contig 31224 bp, 31 predicted proteins | sample 1521531 | NCBI WGS metagenome assembly OFHO01 (sample SAMEA3504124, study PRJEB24116) | mouse gut metagenome | biome: mouse gut; feature: mouse-associated habitat; material: faeces | place: Denmark | collected 2011
GCGGCCATGACGGCCCGGGCCTTCAGAAGGGCGTTCTCCGCGAAGGTCTCCCCGGTCTCCTCCACATCCACGCGGAGCCCCAGATCCGACTGGAGGACCACCTCCACCCCGTGGGCGGACAGAATGGCCTGCATCTCCACCAGTTTGTGCTTATTTTGTGACGCAAGTACGAATTTCATGTTATGTAAGGCCTCCCAATATCTCTTTTTGCAGGGCAATGAGCTGCTTCACGCCGCCGGCGCACAGGGACACCAGCGTCTGCTGCTCCGCCACGGTGAAGGCCCGGCCCTCGCCGGTGCCCTGGAGCTCGATGAGCTCGCCCGCCTCGTTCATCACGCAGTTGAGATCCACCATGGCCCCGCTGTCCTCCTCGTAGCACAGATCCAGCAGGGGGACGTTGTCCACCACCCCCGCCGACACGGCGGCCACGCAGCCTCTGACGGGATCTTTCTCCAGAGCCCCGGACTTCACCAGTTTGCGGCAGGCGATGGCCAGGGCGATGAAGCCGCCGGTGACGGAGGCGGTGCGGGTGCCGCCGTCCCCCTGGAGCACGTCGCAGTCCACGGTGATGGTCCGATCCCCCAGGGCGTCGAGGTCCACTGCGGCCCGGAGGCTGCGGCCGATGAGCCGCTGGATCTCCGCAGACCGGGGGCTCAGCTTCAGTTTGCTCACGTCCCGCCGTGACCGCTCCCGGTTGGCCCGGGGGAGCATGGAGTACTCCGCCGTCACCCAGCCGGAGCCCTCCGGCACATGGCGGGGCGCACCCTCCTCCACGCTGGCGCAGCAGAGGACCTTGGTCCTGCCGCACTGGATGAGCACGCTGCCCTCGGCGAAGTCCACAAAGCCGGTGGTCATGGCCACGGGGCGCAGCTCGTTCTCTTTTCTGCCGTCAATTCTCGTCATGTTTTTTCTCCTCATAGACCTTGTCGGGGATGCACAGGCCGGCAACCATCAGGACCAGCCCGCCGTAGAAGAGCAGGGGCGCGGCCGTGCCGCACACCGTCAGGGCGGCCCCCATGACGGTGACCTTCAGCCCCATCAGATTCAGCTCCCGCATCCCTAGATCAGCGCCTCCACGTACTCCCTGGCGTCAAAGGGCTGCATGTCGCTGATGCCCTCGCCCAGGCCCACGAACTTCACCGGCACCTGGAGGGCCTGGGCGATGGCCACCACAATGCCTCCCTTGGCGGTGCCGTCCAGCTTGGTGAGCACGATGCCCGTGCAGCCGGAGATCTCCTTGAACTGCCTGGCCTGGATGAGGCCGTTCTGGCCGGTGGTGGCGTCCAGCACCAGCAGAATCTCCAGCGCCGCCTCCGGCAGCTCCCGGTCAATGATTTTGCGCAGCTTGGCCAGCTCCGCCATCAGGTTGGCCTTGTTGTGGAGCCGCCCGGCGGTGTCGCAGATCACCACGTCCACGCCCCGGGCTCTGGCGGCCTGAAGGGCGTCGAAGAGCACCGCCCCGGGGTCCGCGCCCTCCTTCTGCCGCACGATCTCGCACCGGGCCCGGTTGGCCCAGATCTCCAGCTGGTCCGCCGCCGCGGCCCGGAAGGTGTCCCCGGCGCACAGCAGCACCCGCTTGCCCTCCAGCCGCAGACTGTTGGCCAGCTTGCCGATGGAGGTGGTCTTGCCCACGCCGTTGACTCCCACCACCAGCACCACCGAGGGCCGGGTGGAGATGTTCAGCGCACCGTCGCCCACCTGTAATTTCTCCGCCAGGATCTCCCGCAGGCAGGCCTTTACCGGCTCCTGACCGGAGATCTTGTCCTCGATCATCCGCTGCCGCAGCTCCTTCACCACCTCCGTGGCCGTCTCCAGGCCCACGTCCGCCAGAATGAGCATCTCCTCCAGATCGTCAAAAAAGGCCTCGTCCGCCTCGCTGATCGCGGAGCCGAACACGTCCCCCATGTAGATTTTTTTCAGCTTCTGCCAAAAGCCCATAGCCGTTCCTCCTTACTTGATTTTCAGCTCCTCCGCCACGTCGTTGAGGCTCAGCCGCAGCATCTTGCTCACGCCCTTCTCCTGCATGGTCACGCCGTAGAGGATGTCCGCCTCCTCCATGGTGCCCCGGCGGTGGGTGATGACGATGAACTGGGTCCTGTCCGCGATGGAGCGCATATATCTCGCCACCCGCACCACGTTGGCCTCGTCGAGGGCGGCCTCGATCTCGTCCATGACGCAGAAGGGGGTGGGATGTACCTTTAATATAGCGAAATACAGGGCAATGGCCACGAACGCCTTCTCGCCGCCGGAGAGGAGGGAGAGCGTCTTGAGGGTCTTGCCCGGGGGCTGGACCTTGATCTCGATGCCGCAGCCCAGAATGTCCGACGGGTCCTCCAGCTCCAGGGTGGCCTGCCCGCCGCCGAAGAGGTCCAGGAAGGTCTCCTGAAAGGAGGCGGTGATAAGGCCGAACTGGTGGGAGAAGATGGCCGTCATTTCCCGGGTGATCTCCTCAATGATGCCCGTCAGCTCCCCCTTGGCCTGCTGCACGTCGTCCCGCTGGCCGGTGAGGTAGGTGTAGCGCTGGTTGACCCGGTCAAACTCCTCGATGGCCCCCACGTTCACCGCGCCCAGGCCGCTGATCTCCCGCTTGAGCTCGCCGATGCGGCGGGAGGCCTTGGCGGCCCTCTCCAGCTCAACGCGCTGTTCCATGGCCGCCGAGTGGCTCAGCTCGTAGCTCTCCCAGAGCTTATCCAGGATCTGCTTCTCCTCCATGCCGCCGGTGTTCAGACGCTGCTCCAGACGGGCGGCCTCCCGCTCCGCGTCCAGCACCGCCTCGTTGCACTCCTTGAGCTGTGCGCCCATGGCCGTGCGCTCCCGCTCCAGACGCAGCCGGTCCTCCTGGAGCGTGCGCAGCTGCTCCTGACAGCTTTGATGCTGGAGCCGGGCGGAGGCCGCCTGGCCGGTGCGCCGGCCGATCTCCTCCTCGTCGGAGGCAATGGCGGCGCGGCAGGCGGCCATGCGCTCCATGCGCTGCTGCCGGTCCCCGGCCAGATCCCGCTGGGTCTGGCGGATCCGCTCCAGGCTCTCCCGGACTGCGGCGCACTGGGCGCCCAGGGCCGCCAGCCGCTCCTTCCGCTCCGCCATCTCCACACTCAGACGGCTGGCCTGGCCGCGGAGGTCCGTCTGGCCAGCCAGCTTCTCCCGGACCGCAGTACGCAGGCGGAGGGCCTCCGCCTCCTGCCGGTCAATGTCCGCCTGGGCGGCGGCCCGCTGGTCCCGGCCGTCCCGGATCCGCTGCTCCAGAGAGGTCTTTTCGCCCTCCAGATTCTCCACGCTGGCCCGGACGCTCTCCAGCAGGGCCTCGTACTGGCGGACCTCGCCCTGGCGCTGGAGCGCCGCGTCCTCGGCGGCCCGGCGCTGGGCCTCAGCCACCTGCAATTCATAGCGGGCTCCCTGGACCTCCCGGGCGGCCTCCTCCCGCTCCTTCTGGGCCTGGGCCAGCTCTCCGGCCAGAACCCTTGCCCGGCCGTGGAGCCGCTCCAGCTCGTTGGCCCGGGAGAGGACCCCGGCGCTCTTGGACACGCTTCCGCCGGTCATGGCGCCGCCCCGGTTGATGATCTGACCGTCCAGGGTGACAATGCGGAACCGATGCTGGTATTTTCTGGCCATGGCGATGCCCCGGTCCAGGTCCTCGGCCACCACTGTGCGGCCCAGGAGATTGCGGAAGATATCGCCGTAGCGGCTGTCGCAGGTGAGGAGGCGGGAGGCGATGCCCACAAAGCCCTCCTCCTGGTCCACGCCTCGCTCCCGCAGCTCCTCGCCCCGGATGGCGGACAGGGGCAGGAAGGTGGCCCGGCCGCCGTCCCGCTGCTTGAGGAGGTTGATGGCGCTCTTGGCGTCCTCCTCCCGGTCCACCACGATATTCTGGAGGCCGCCCCCCAGGGCCACCTCCAGGGCCACGGCATAGCGGGCCTCGGTGCGCATGAGGCTGGCCACCGGACCGTGGACCCCCCGCAGGGAGCCCCCCTGGGCGGTCTGCATCACCACCCGGACGGCCCGGCTGAAGCCCTCGTACTCCCGCTCCATTTCCGTGAGCATCCGGATGCGGGAGGTGAGGCTGGACTGCTCCATGGTCAGCTGGAGATGGGCGTCAGCCGCAGCCTTCTCCCGCTTCTCCCGGCTCTCCATGCGCAGGGTGTGGCCGCCGATGACGTTGGCCGCGCTGGCGGCCTCGTCCTGGGCGTCCTCCAGGGCCCGGCGGGCGGTTCTGGCCTCCTGCCGGGTGGCCTCCAGCTGGCTCTCCACGCTCTCCAGCTCCCGGAGCACGTCCCCGTGCCGCCGCTCCATCTGCTCCAGGCCGGCGCTCAGGGCGCTCAGCCGCTCCCGGCCCCGTGCCGCGGCGTCGGCGGCCAGAGCCTCCTGGGACTGGAGGGCCGTGATCTCGCCCTCCACGCTGCCGGCGCTGTCGGCGGTCTGGCGGGCCTCCTCCCGGAGCCCCTCCAGCTCCGCCTCCAGGGCGGCGGACTGGCTCTCCAGCTCCGCGAGGCGTGTCTCCTGGGCGGCCAGCTCCGCCTGGGCGGACTGGCTGCGGCTGTCCTGAACCGCCAATTCCTGGGAGAGGTCGGAGATGGCGGCGTTTCTGTTCTCAATATGCGTACGCAGCAGGGCCACGGCGCTCTCCTCGTCCCTGGCCTGGGAGGCGTACCGCTCCGCCTCCTGGCGGGCCTGCTCCTGCCGGGTGTCGTTTTCCTGCATGTGCAGGGAGAAGCGGTCGTTGGCCTCGTAGAGGGCGTCCTGGCGGGTTCTGGCCTCCTCCTGGCGGGCCTTGGCGGCGGCGCACTCGGCCTGGAGCCGGTTTTTCGCGGTCTTGATCTCCTCCAGCCGGTCTATCCACAGGGCGATCTCCAGGGTGCGCAGCTCGTCCCGCAGGAGAAGGAACCGCCGGGCGGTCTCCGCCTGCTCCTGGAGGGGGAACACCTGGAGCTCCAGCTCGGAGATCTTGTCGCCGATGCGTACCAGATTCTCCTCCGTGCGCTGGAGCCGCCGCTCGGTCTCCTCTTTGCGGTGGCGGTACTTGGAGATACCCGCCGCCTCCTCGAAGATCTCCCGGCGGTCCGCGCTGCGCTGGGAGAGGATCTCGTCAATGCGGCCCTGGCCGATGATGGAGTAGCCCTCCCGGCCCAGGCCCGTGTCCATGAACAGCTCGTTGATGTCCTTGAGGCGCACGGACTGCTTGTTGATGTAGTATTCGCTCTCCCCGCTGCGGTAGTAGCGGCGGGTGACCATGATCTCGCTGCTGTCGATGGCGGGGAACATGCCGCCGGAGTTGTCCAGCACCAGCGTCACCTGGGCGAAGCCCACGGCGGAGCGCTTTTCCGTGCCGCCGAAGATCACGTCCTCCATCTTGCTGCCCCGGAGGCTGCGGGCGGACTGCTCCCCCATGACCCAGCAGATGGCGTCGGAGATGTTGGACTTGCCGGATCCGTTGGGACCCACCACGGCGGTGATGTCCTCGCCGAAGTGGAGCACGGTCTTGTCGGGAAAGGATTTGAAGCCCTGGATTTCTAATGCTTTTAAGTACATTCATTTCTCCCTGCCGGGCGGCCTCGCCGCCCGGCCATAAAAACATATCATTAACTAAGGTATTATATCAGAATCACAATTCCTTGACAAGGTTGAATTTATGAACATTTCCTTGATTTTTCCGCCTCTGCCGGGGGAGGGGGAGATCACCAGACCGCCGCCAGGGCGTCCTCCCGCTCCTGGCGGACCCGGGCGATCTGCGCGTAGAGGCAGTCCAGGGCGTCGCTGAGGCTGCCGATGCTGTCGATGAGCCCCAGCGCCACCGCCTCCTCGCCGTAGACGACGCTGCCCACGTCGGCGGCCATCTCCCCGGTTTTGAGCATGAGGGAGAGGAACGCCTCCCGGGAGATGGCGCTGTTCTGGGCCACAAAGCTGACGATCCGCTCCTGGATCCGCTCAAAGTAATTGAAGGTCTGGGGGGCGGCGATGACCGTGCCGTTCATCCGCACCGGATGGATGGTCATGGAGGCGGAGGGGACGATAAAGCTGGCCTTTGGCGCCACGGCCAGGGGGATGCCGATGGAGTGGCCGCCCCCCAGCACCAGACTGACCGTGGGCTTGCGCATTCCGGCCACCAGCTCCGCGATGCCCAGCCCCGCCTCGATATCCCCGCCCACGGTGTTCAGCAGCAGCAGAACGCCCTCGATCTCCTCGCTCTGCTCCAGGCTGGACAGCAGGGGCATGACGTGCTCGTACTTGGTACTCTTGGCCGTCTCCGGCAGAACCTGGTGGCCCTCCACCTGACCGGCGATGGTCAGGGTGTAGATATTGCCCCGGCTGCCGTAGCTCACAGCGGAGCCGAAGTCGATGATCCGCTGGCGCTGGTCAGAGGCGGGGCTGTCGTCGTTCCCGCTGGCAGGGGCGGTGGATTTGGTCTCTTCTTCCATGGGATGATCCCTCCTTTTCCCGGGTAGTGTTTGCGGATAGGGGGAAAAACATACGCTCCCGGCTGGGGACTTGCCACGGGCCAGGAGATGTGGTAGGATAGGCAGACGTACGGGCAGGGAGGAGGGAGTCTGCTCTGACTGCGCTGGCAGGAGGTGTGTCAATCAAGAGTGATTTCCTTAGAAATTATGGGGCACAATGCCTATAAAGTATTTTTGCTATACAGAAGAAAAAGACAGGTGCTTGACAGAGGCGGCGGAGAGATACCCAGCCGCCGGACCGTCAGGGCCCTCGATTCCCGGCAAACGGTTTGACAGAACGGTCCGCCGGGTCTATAATAAGAAAAAACAGGGGCGGACCGCCCCATCTGGAGGTTTCCATGGAGCTAGAGACACAGAGAACCACCCTGCGCCCCTTCGCGGACAGCGACGCGGCGGAGCTGTACGAATACGCCCAGGATCCCCGGGTAGGCCCCATCGCCGGCTGGAAGCCCCACGAGAGCGTGGAGGAGAGTCGGGAGATCATCCGCACCGTCTTTGCCGCACCCAACACCTTCGCCGTGGTGGAGCGGGAGACTGGGCGGGTGATCGGGTCCGCCGGGTTCGTCCAGCCCAGGAGCGGCAGCAGACCGGAGGCAAAGGCCGCCGAGATCGGCTACGCCCTCCACCCCGGCTGGTGGGGGCGGGGCCTCATGCCGGAGGTGGTGGAGGAGCTGCTGCGGTTCGGGTTTACGCAGCTGGGACTGGAGGAGATCTGGTGTACTCACTACCAGGAGAACAGCCAGTCCCGGCGGGTCATTGAGAAGACGGGCTTCACCTACGCCTTTACGGAGCGGCTGTCGGACGAGTTCTTCCCGGACCGGCCCACCTGCTTCTATTTCATGACCCGGGACCAGTGGGAGAGGGACAAGTGATGGATATGGAGAGCTATCTGGTCCCCGGGGAGTACGGGGAGGCGGAGCTGGTGGAGAAGCGGTCCCGCTTCATCGGCCAGGTGTGGCGGGTGGAGACGGAGGAGGAGGCCCGGAAGCGGGTGGAGCAGGTGCGGAAGAAGTATCACGACGCCCGGCACCACTGCTGGTGCTATCTCCTCCGGGAGGGGGGCGTGCTGCGCTACAGCGACGACGGCGAGCCCCAGGGCACGGCGGGCCAGCCTATGCTCAACGTGTTTCAGAAGGAGGGGGTGGCCAACGCCGTGTGCGTGGTGACTCGGTATTTTGGCGGCATCCTCCTGGGGGCCGGTGGACTGACCCGGGCCTACGGCAGCACGGCCAAGCTGGCCCTGGACGGGGCGGGGCTCTGCCGGATGCGGCTGTGGGCGTCGCTGCTGGTGAGCTGCCCCTACGGTCTCTACGAGCGGATGCGGCTGCTGGTGGAGAAGAGCGGCGGCGCGGTGGAGAACGCGGACTTCGGCGCGGACGTGGCGCTGACGGTGCTGCTGCCGGCCCGGGACGTGGAGGCGTTCCGGGAGCAGGTGACGGAGCTGTCCGCCGGCGCGGTGGAGGCGCTGGTGGAGGAGGAGACGTTTCGTCCCGGTCCGCCGTAAGGCAGCGGCCTCCGCCTGAGATTCAGCCTTTTTTAAGATACCACCGGAGGTGACAGATATGCGGCCCATTGCACGGCCTTAAAGATTCTCCTTGGAGCTGATACGTCAACTATGAAAAGGAGAATAACATTTTATGAATCAGAACAAGCTGTGGACCTATGATTTTACGGTCATCACCATTGGAAGCTTCATCTCCATGGTGGGCTCCACCCTGGCCAGCTTCAGTATCAGTCTGGTGGTGCTGGACTACACGGGCTCCACGTTCCTCTATATGCTCTTCCACGTCTGCTACCAGCTGCCCATGGTGGTCATGCCACTATTGGCGGGTCCATACCTGGACAGAATGAGCAGAAAGAAGATGATCTATACCCTGGACTACGCCAGCGCGGGCCTCTTCGCCCTCATGTATCTGCTGCTGCAAAGCGGATGGATGAACTACGCCTTGCTGTTGGGGAGCAGCGTGGCCCTGGGGGCCATCAATGGCGTGTACACCGTGGCCTACGATAGCTTTTACCCCAACCTCATCACCCCGGGGAACGCCCAGCGGGCCTACTCGGTGTCCAGCATGCTCTGGCCCATTGCGGCCATGTCCACGCCGGTGGCGGCGGCCATCTACGATCTGCTGGGCAGCGCCGGGCCGGTGTTTGCCGCTAACGCGGTGTGCTTCTTTGCCGCCGCCTGCTTTGAGCGGAAAATCCGCCACCAGGAGACCCACATGGACCACGCCCCGCCCTCGGACGGCCTGGGGACCCTCCGCCGCTTCCGGCGGGACTTCCGGGAGGGCATGGCCTACATAATGGGGGAGCGGGGGCTGCTGATGATCGCCCTGTACTTCTCGGTCATCAGCTTCTGCGGCGGCGCGGACAGCCTGCGCCTGCCCTACTTCCGGGACAACGCGGCGCGCTACGCGGCGTGGCCGGTGGCGGCGGTGACGCTGTACGCCATTGTGAGCAACTTCGACGTGGTGGGGCGGCTCGCCGGCGGGGCCATCCAGTATAGGGTGCGTATTCCCGCGAGGCGGAAGTTCGCCATTGCTCTAACGGTCTATGCGGCCACCAACCTGCTGGGCGCGGGGATGCTGTACCTGCCCATTCCGCTGATGGCGGCGGCCTGCTTTGTCAACGGGATCCTGGGCGTGACCTCCTACACCATCCGGACTGCGGCCACCCAGGCCTATGTGCCGGACAAGGTTCGGGCCCGGTTCAACGGCACCTTCCAGATGCTCAACTCCCTGGGCGGCATTGCCGGCGGACTGGCGGCGGGGGCGCTGGCGGAGTTCTTCCCGGAGCGGGAGATCATTCTGGCGGAGTTCCTGCTGGCCCTGGGGGCGGTGTATGTGTTCATCTACCGAGGCAGGGAGGATGTTAAGAGGATATATAACCGGGATATGGCGTAATCGTCAGCAGAACAGCCGGGCGGCGTCGGAATGACGCCGCCCAGGTTTGCTACAGCAGATAGTTGTTATTCTTGTCAGCCACATGGAGCGTGGCAAGGGTATAGGTGGCAAAGCCCTCGGCCACAAGGGGCTCCAGCTTGCACAGGGCCTCGGCCTCCTCAAAGCTGTCCACGTTGAAAATGACCATGCCCGCCACGCCGGGATACCCCTGGAGGGGGCCGCAGAGCTGGATTTTCCCGGCGGCGTCCTGCGTTCTCAGGTTCTCCACATGCCGCTCAATGACGGCCTTTGTGACCTTGCTATAGGCCCGTCCCCGTTTGATTATCATGACATATTTGATGTTTTCCATGTTTCCTCCTTATCTAATGTATCCTCTTCATAGATTCTGACAATACCGGCCGCATACTCCCTGAATGCGTCGCGGGCCGCCTCCGGCTCCAGGATCTCCACATACCGTCCAAAGGACAGCAGATAGTGCAGGGTCCAGGTGTTCATCTCATAGGGGACGCTCACATAGTAGCAGCCGTCGTCAGACAGCCTGACCTGACTCTCCTGAAACTCGTCATACAGCCTGTGGGCGATCTGGGGGGAGAAGCGCAGCTTCAGGGGCGGAGCGCCCCACGCCTCCCCGCATTGGGGGGTGAGGGAGTAGTCCGGGGGCAGCTCCCGCGCAAAGGTCTCCGGCAGAACCTGGAGCCCCTTGATCCTGGACAGGCGGAAAATTCGGATCTCCTCCCTGTGCCGGCAGTATCCGACAATATACCAGGCGTGCGATTTGAAAACCAGCCGCAGGGGCTCCACGGTCCTGTCCGATCTTTTCAGCTCAGAGCTGAAGTAGCGGAACGTGATGACGTGCCGGTTGAGAATGGCGTATTGCAGATCAGAGATCTTGATTTTCTCCCCCTCATCGCCGCCCCAGCAGGAGAAATCCACGTCGAGCCACTGGGGCTCCAGGGCGTTTCGGAAGACGGCGCTGATTTTGTGCAGCGCCATCTCCGCGCTGGGAAACTGGGCGGCCTGCAATATCCGCAGCCCCTGGCAGATGCTCCGCCGCTCCTGCGCGGAGAGCATGGCCCTGTCCATGGTGTACCCGTCCATCAGGGAGATGCCTCCGCCGGAGCCCTTGGCGGACATGACGGGGATTCCGGCAATGGACAGCGTGTTAATATCCCGGTAGATGGTTTTGGTGGATACATGGAAGAACTCGGAAAGCTCTCTGGCCGTCACACGGCCATGGTTGACGATGTAGAAAACCATCTGCACAAGACGCTCAATCTGCATGGCGGCCACTCCTCACGCTGCAAAAAAAGAGTACCATATCCAATAGGACATGTAGCTGTCCCATTGGATTTTTCTTTTTCGACAATTCATTCGTTTTTCTCTACAGAAGCTCCCCGAAGCTCTCAATATACTGATCGCACACCTCCCGCATGTCCGCCCGGACCCCGGGAAAGCCCTCGTCCCATACGCCCACCACCGTCATGCCGGCGGCCTTGGCGGCCTTGCAGGCGGCCAGGGAGTCGTCGAAGAGCACGCACTCCCGGGGCGGGACCCCCAGGGCCTGGGCCGCCTGCCGGAATATGGCCGGGGACTTCTTGTCCGCCCCCAGCTCCTGGGCGTAGATAATCCGTTCAAAGTAGGGGAGGAGGCCGTGGCGGGTGAGGGCAGCCTGACAGTGCTCGGGCACGCAGGCGGTAAATACCGCCATCCGGCGGCCCGACGCCCGGCAGCGGTCCAGGTACTCCCGGACAAAGGGCTTGAGGGGGACCTGCTCGTAGGCCCCCTGGGCCAGGTCCATCCACTCCGCGATGATCTCTTCGCAGGACTCGGAGAGCTGGAGAAACTCCTTGGTGAACACGGCGCAGTTGGGAAGGATGGAGTGGGCCACGCCCTCGTAGTAGGCCTGGGTGTAGGGGACGCCCCGCCGGGCCAGAAAGGTCTTGTCCACCTCCAGCCACACGCCGTTGGAGTCGATGAGGGTGCCGTCCAGATCAAATAGCAGCATACGCGCGTCTCCTGTCCCTCCAGGCTCCGGCCTGGAGAAAAATTTCCCAGTGAAGTCTTGCCATTTTCGCTTCTCTTTGGTACTATATCACTTTAGTGCTATTCTACCACAGAGAGAAGCTCTTTTGCAATGACGAGGTGAGAGAACATGAGTGAACAGACCATGAGAAAACTGGCCAAGCCCATGCTGTTTATGGCGGCCTTCATCTGGGGCAGCTCCTTTTTCATCATGAAGGACGCCCTGGACCAGATGCCGGTGCAGTACCTGCTGGCCATCCGCTTTACCATGGGCGCGGCGCTGCTGGGACTGGTGTGCTGGAAAAAGTGGCGGCGCTGCACCCGGGACTACGTGTGGCGGGGGGCGGTGATGGGGGCCTTTCTGTACCTGGCCTACTCCGTCCAGACCTACGGCCTCGCCCTGACCACCCCCTCCAAGAACGCCTTTTTGACCGCCGTGTACTGTGTGCTGGTGCCCTTCCTCTACTGGGCCCTGATGGGGGTGCGGCCGGACCGTTATAACCTGATGGCGGCGGCGCTGTGCGTCACCGGGGTGGGGCTGGTGAGCCTCAGCGGGGATCTGACGGTGAACGCCGGGGACGCGCTGACCCTGCTGTGCGCGGTGTTCTACGCCAGCCACATTGTGGCGGTGGCCAAGGTGTCCCCGGAGAAGGACATCTACCTGCTGACGGTGTTTCAGTTCGCCTTTGCCGGGCTCTTCGCCTGGATGGGCGGACTGTTGACGGAGACCTTCCCCGCCCAGGCTCTGACCCGGCCGGAGGTGCTGCTGCCCCTGGCCTATCTGGGGGTGATGGCCACCACGGTGGCGCTGCTGTTCCAGAACGTGGGGCAGGTGTGGTCAGACCCCGCCTCGGCCTCGGTGATCCTGTCCCTGGAGTCGGTGTTCGGGGTGCTCTGCTCTGTGCTCTTTGCCGGGGATCAGGTCAGCGGACGGATGCTGCTGGGATTTGCGCTGATCTTCGTGGCGGTGGTGTGCAGCGAGACCAAGCTGCGCTTTCTCAAGAGAAACGGATAGATATGTTTATAAAATCTTAAAAAACACGGAAGAATTTTCTGGTATAATGGGAAAGCCGGTGAGCAGCTTCCGTATTCATAAGGAAAAGAAGAGGCCCCGCCCGGTTTGGCGCTTTTCGTGGACAAGCCGGGGAAGATGTGCTATACTGTGTAAACCAATATCTGGAGAGGAGGCCGCCTATGCGAATCAATGTGCTGGGCGTCGGCTTTGACAATATGACCATGGAGCAGGCGGTGGCGGAGGGCGTGCGCCTGATGAACACCCAGGGGGCCCACTACGCGGTCACCCCCAACCCAGAGATCGTGGAGGTCTGCCGGGAGGACCCGGAGGCCATGGATGCGGTCAATGGCGCGGATCTGGTGCTGGCTGACGGCATCGGCGTGATCTATGGGGCCAGAATGCTGGGCACGCCCCTGAAGGGCCGGGTGCCGGGCATCGAGTTCGCCAAGGCCCTGATGGCTTCCATGGCGGAGAGCGGCAAGAGTCTGTTCCTGCTGGGGGCCAAGCCCGGCGTGGCGGAGAAGGCGGCGGACAACCTCCGCAGGGAGTACCCGGGGCTGAAAATCGCCGGGGTCCGGGACGGCTACTTTCAGGAGGATGGTCCGGTTGTCGACGATATCCGGGCCAGCGGCGCGGAGGTGGTGTTCGTATGCCTGGGCGCGCCCAAGCAGGAGAAGTGGATGAGGAAGAACGGGCCGGACACGGGGGCCCGCCTGCTCATCGGCCTGGGAGGGTGCCTGGATGTGTTCTCCGGTCAGGTCCAGCGGGCCCCGGTGATCTTCCAGAAGCTGGGTCTGGAGTGGTTCCACCGGCTGCTGAAGAACCCCAGCCGGGCGGGCAGGATGATGAAGCTGCCCCTGTTTCTGGTCCATGTGGCGGGGGAGCGGCGGAAATGAGCGGAAAGCTGATCGTATTCGAGGGTACCGACGGCGCGGGTAAGTCCACCCAGGCCGGACTCATGGCCCGCCGTCTGGCGGCGGAGGGCGTGTCCTTCCGGGAGATCGACTTTCCCCGCTACGGAAACCCCTTCGCCGAGCCGGCCCGGCTCTATCTGGCCGGGGCCCTGGGGGCCAGACCCGGGGACGTGAGCGCCTGCGCCGCGTCCGTATTCTACGCCGTGGACCGCTACGCCTCCTACAAGGAGGACTGGGGCCGGGACTACGAGGCGGGCGGACTGATCCTTGCCAACCGCTACACCACCTCCAACGCCGTCCACCAGGCCTCCAAGCTGGAGCGGGCGGAGCGGGAGGCCTTTCTCAGCTGGCTCTTTGACCTGGAGTACCGCCGCCTGGAGCTGCCGGAGCCGGATCTGGTGGTGTATCTGGATCTGCCCGTGGAGCTGACGGAGCGGCTGCTGCGGGCCCGCCAGGAGCGGACCCACACCCAGGCGGATATCCACGAGCAGGACGAGGCCTATCTCCGCTCCTGTCGTGAGAACGCCCGTGAGATCGCCCGGGACCTGGGCTGGCGGCGGATCGACTGTTCCCGGGACGGGGTCCTGCGCACGCCTGAGGACATCCACCGGGAGGCCTGGGCGCTGGCGGCGCCGTTGGTGAACCGGCGGTAGAAGGGCGAGGCCCGCTGAAAAAAGCGGCGCGGCCGCTTGCGGGAAAAACAGGAAAGAGGGGACGCTTCGCGTCCCCCCGTCCCCGCTATGTAGCGCTCAGCAGCAGCAGCACGTGTTGTTGCAGCCGCACCCACAGCTGCAATTGCTGCCGCACCCGCAGCCACAGCTGTTGCCGCATCCGCACCCACAGTTGCAGCTGCCGCCGCTCACGCCGCCTACGCCGCTGCCTCCGCACCCGCAGTTGTTCCCGCACCCATTGCCGTTGCCGCAGCCGCAGCAGCAGATGAGGACGATAATCAGGATGATCCAGAGGAAGCCGTTGTCGTTGTTCCACATAATGTGTTCACCTCACTTATCAGACTGAAACATCCTATGAGCGCGGAGGGCAAAATGCAGCTTGACCACCCAAAATTTTTCTTTTTATTTTTGATATCGCCCTCCGCAGCCGGGGGAACAGCTTGTCTCCGCCCTGAGAGGGACCCATCAAACGGGCTGCGCCCGCCCTCCGGTAAAGGAGGCGCAGCAAGAAGGAGGAACGCTCCATGAATAACGACAACATCGACGATCGCTACCACACCACCAGCTGGGACGGGAGGCAGGTCCAGCGGGCCGCCGGTCACAGCGCCGGGCAGCAGCCCAAAAAGAAGAAAAAGAAGCGGCGGACCAATCCGCTGCTGGCCCTTGTGCTCTGGGTGGCCATTGTGGCGGCCTCCTCCGCCATCTGCGCGGGGGTGGGCTGGATGCTGGCCAACGACTTCGCCGCCCTGAACAAGCCCTATAAAGAGGTGGACTTCGAAGTAAAGGAGTCGTGGGTCTCCTCTGTGGAGGAGGAGATCAAGGAGAACGGGGAGAAGAAGGAGACCACCTACTACGACATGTCCCAGGTGGCCGAGGCCCTGGAGAAGGAGGGGCTCATCGAGTACAGCTGGTTCTTCCGCCTGTTCTGCGCCTTCACCCACGCGGACGCCAAGATCACCCAGGGGAAGTTCGCCCTGAACACCAATATGGACTACATGGCCCTCATCCGGGGCATGCGGATGCGGGGCGGCACGGCGGAGACCGTGGACGTGGCGATCCCCGAGGGCTATACGGTGTCCCAGATCATCGAGCTGCTGGCCGAGAAGGGCGTGGGCACGGCGGAGGATCTGACGGAGATCGCCGAGGACTACGTCTTTGAGGACTACGAGTTTGTGGACAACGAGAATCTGGGCAGCCTCAGCCGGCTGGAGGGCTATCTGTTCCCGGACACCTACAACTTCTACGTGGGCGCACGGCCGGAGCTGGCCTTCAACACCATGCTCTCCAACTTCAAGACCAAGGTGTACAATAACGAGGATCTGGCGGAGCTGATGGGGGAGAGCGAGTACAGCCTGTCGGAGATCATCACCATCGCCTCTCTGGTGGAGCGGGAGACCGACGGCGGGGACCGTGACAAGATCGCCTCCGTCATCTACAACCGTCTGGAGAATGTGGGGGAGACCAACAACCTCCTCCAGATCGACGCAGCCCTGGTCTACGCCGCCAGCCGGCCCATCACCCAGGAGGACTACACCAGCCTGGACAGCCCCTATAACCTCTACCAGCACACGGGTCTGCCCCCCACGCCCATTGCCAACCCGGGCATTGCGGCCATCCGGGCAGCCCTGATGCCGGCGGATACGGACTACTACTTCTATGTCCTGGATCCGGAGACCAAGCAGCACGTGTTCAGCGAGACCCTGGCCCAGCACAACAAGGCGGTGGCCGAGGCCGCCGCCAAGGCGGAGAACTGACCATGGGGGAGAGGAAGAAGCCGGAGCTCCTGGCGCCGGCGGGGGACATGGAGCGGCTGCGCATGGCGGTGCTCTACGGAGCGGACGCGGTGTATCTGGCCGGGGAGAACTTTGGGATGCGATCCTTTGCGGGCAACTTCTCCCGGGAGGAGCTGCCCCGGGCGGTCCGCTTCGCTCATGAGCACGGGGTCCGGGTCCACGTGACCATCAACACCATGCCCCGCAACCGGGAGGCGGACGAGCTCCCGGCGTGGCTGGAGCTCCTGGACAGCGCCGGGGTGGACGCGCTGATTGTGGCGGATATGGGGGCCTTTGCCCTGGCGGGGCGGTATGCCCCCCGGTGCGGCCGCCACATCTCCACCCAGGCCAGCGTGTCCAATTACCAGACCGCCCAGGCCTGGTACGAGCTGGGGGCCCGGCGGGTGATCCTGGCCCGAGAGCTGAGCCTGGAGGAGATCCGGGAGATCCGAGCGCGGACCCCCCGGGAGCTGGAGCTGGAGGCCTTCGTCCACGGGGCCATGTGCGTCAGCTACAGCGGCCGGTGCCTGCTGAGCAACTATATGACCGGACGGGACGCCAACCGGGGGGCCTGCGCCCAGCCCTGCCGCTATCAGTACTACCTCATGGAGGAGAAGCGGCCCGGCGAGTACTTCCCCGTGTTCGAGGACGGAGCGGGGACGTACATCATGAACAGCCGTGACATGTGCATGATCGACCACCTGGACGATCTTATGGAGTTGGACAGCCTGAAGATCGAGGGCAGGGCCAAGAGCGCCTACTACGCCGCCATTGTCACCGGGGCCTACCGCCACGTTCTGGACGACGTGTCCGCCGGGCGGACCCCGGACCCGGTGTGGCGGGAGGAGGTGGAGCGGGTCAGCCACCGCCACTACGCCACGGGCTTCTACTACGGCCCGCCGGGGCAGTATACAGACAACGCCCGGTACATCCGGGAGTGGCAGGTGGTGGCTCTCGTGACCGCCTGCGACGAGAGCGGCATGGCCACCCTGACCCTGCGCAACAAGTTCTCCGCCGGGGATGAGGTGGAGGTGGTGGGGCCGGACCTGCGGCCCTTCGCCTTCCGGGCTCCGGTGATGGAGGACGGGGAGGGGGAGCCCCTGACGGAGCCCAGGAATCCCCAGATGGTGTTCCGGATGCGCCTGCCTCGGCCTGTGCCGGCCTGGAGCATGGTGCGCATTGCCCGGGACCTGTCGGCCAAGTCGTAAGGGAACCGTCCTTTTTCTTGGGAAAACGGATGAAAAAGATTTTTTGGGCAAGACGGAGTTTTACCATAGGGAGGGAGCGCTGTGAGGAAGAAACTGCTGAGGGGGCTTTTGTGCCTGCTGCTGGCGTTGGCGCTGGCAGTGGGGGGCTACGTGATCTACGTCTTTGCCGCCTACTACCGGGTGGAGGACAACCAGATTTTGGAGGTGCAGACCATCCACGACTACGGCCTGGACAGGGAGCTCAGGACCGGGGAGGAGTACCGGCTGGCCTCCTACAACATCGGCTTTGGGGCCTACAGCGAAGACTACAGCTTCTTTATGGACGGCGGGAGGGAGAGCCGGGCCCGGTCCCCGGAGGCGGTGTGGGAAAACGTGAGCGGGGCGGTGTCGGCAGTGGGGGAGCTGGACCCGGATCTGTTGCTGCTCCAGGAGGTGGACGTGGACGGCACCCGCAGCTACCACCAGGACGAGTGGGCCCTGGTGTGCAGCCTGACGGGCTATCTCCACGGCACCTTTGCCCAGAACTACGACAGCCCCTACCTCTTCTGGCCCCTGCTGGAGCCCCACGGGGCCAACCGGGCGGGTCAGGCCACCTTCTCAAAGTTTCCCATAGCCTCCGCCCTCCGGCGGCAGCTGCCCATTGAGGAGGGCTTCATGAAGCTGGTGGACTGCGATCGGTGCTACAGCGTACAGCGCATCCCCCTGGCGGAGGGGGACAGGGAGCTGGTGCTCTACAACCTCCACCTGTCCGCCTACACCTCCGACGGCGTCATTGCCGAGGAACAGCTGAAGATGCTCTTCGCGGACATGCTCGGGGAGTATGAGAAGGGAAACTTCGCCATTGCCGGCGGGGACTTCAACAAGGATCTGCTGGGAAACTCCTCGGAGATCTTCGGCGTGTCCGGGCCGGCCTACACCTGGGCGCAGCCCATCCCGCCGGAGCTGGTGCCGGAGGGGCTGTACCTCGCGGCCCCCTTTGACGGGGCGGAGCCCGTGCCCTCCTGCCGCAACGCGGACCGGCCCTACGGCCCGGACAACTACGTGGTCACGGTGGATGGGTTCATTGCCTCCGCCAACGTGGAGGTGCGGGAGACCCGGGTTTACGACACCGGCTTTCGCTGGAGCGACCACAACCCGGTGTATATGGATTTTGTTCTGCGGTAGACGCAGCGCCGCCGTCCCGGCAATGGGACGGCGGTTTTTTCACCGTCTCCCCCGGTATGACAAAATCCCCCCGTGGACAGGGATTATACTACTCTCGTCCAAAGGGAGGTTTTGCCATGGCGGTCTATGTGGATCTGGTCTTTCTCTTCAACTGTCTCGCTGACGCCGCGGCCCTGTACGTCACGGCCCGGCTGTCCGGCCTGCCGGTGCGGAAGCGCCGCATTCTGGCGGCGGCCCTGGCCGGAGGTACATACGGCGCACTGTGCGCCCTGCCGGGGCTGGCCCCTGCCGCGTCCCTTCTCCCCCAGATGGCCGCTGCCGCCGGTCTGGTCTGGCTGTGCTTCGGCAGGCGGCGGGACTTTCTGCGGCAGCTGATGCTGTTCTTTCTCCTCTCCTGTACCATGGGCGGGGCGCTGGTGGCGGCCTGCCGTCTGGCGGAGGAGGGGGATGTGCTGTCCCGTCTGGACTGGCGGGTGTTCTTCCTGGCCGGCGGGACCTGCTTTGCGGTGCTGTCGGTAGTGTTCCGGGGCGATGCCCGCCATGCGGTGGCGGGGCAGCTGTGCCAGTGGGAGATCGGGCGGCAGGGCCGCCGGGCCCGCCTCACCGCCCTGCGGGATACAGGCCACACCCTCTCCGATCCCTGTACGGGCCGGCCGGTGCTCACCGCCCACTGGGAGGCCCTGGAGCCGCTGTGGACGGACCGGGAGCGGGAGGCCCTCAGCAGGCTGGAGACAGAGGGGACGGCGGCGGTCCTCAGCCGGCTGGGACCGGGGAGCGGGTTTCGCGCCCTGCCCTACCGGGCGGTAGGGGTCCGGAGCGGGCTGCTGGTGTGCTTCCGGGCGGACCGGGCATCGGTGGACGGCCGGGAGCTGGGGGAGATCACGGTGGCCCTGTCCCCCGGGGCCGTGTCCGAGGGCGGAGCGGCCGCCCTGTGGGGCGGAGAGACTGAGAAGGAGGGCGGCGGCCATGCTGCGTAAATGGAGGGCGGCGGTTCACCGCCTGTTGGTTCGGCTGGGCCTTGTCCGGCCGGAGAAGATCATGTACATCGGGGGCAGCGATACCCTTCCGCCCCCGCTGAACAGGGAGGAGGAGGCGGCGCTCCTCTCACGGCTGGACCAGGGGGAGGAGCAGGCCCGGTCCACGCTCATCGAGCGGAACCTGCGCCTGGTGGTCTACATTGCCCGGCGGTTTGAGAACACGGGCATCAATATTGAGGATCTCATCTCCATCGGCACCATCGGCCTCATCAAGGCCATCAACACCTACCGTACGGACAAGAACATCAAGCTGGCCACCTACGCCAGCCGTTGCATTGAGAACGAGATCCTCATGTATCTCCGCAAGAACGCCTCCCAGCGGGGGGAGGTCAGCCTGGACGAACCCCTCAACACGGACTGGGACGGCAATGAGCTCCTGCTCAGCGATGTGCTGGGCACGGAGGCGGACACGGTCATGCGGCCCATTGAGGACGACGTGGACCGGCAGCTGCTGTCGGCGGCCATTGACAAGCTGCCGGAGCGGGAGCGGGAGATCATCGTCCTGCGCTTCGGCCTCCGGGGGCGGCAGGAGCAGACCCAGAAGGAGGTGGCCGACAAGCTGGGCATCTCCCAGTCCTATATCTCCCGGCTGGAGAAGCGGATCATTGACCGGCTCAAGCGGGAGATCCTGAAGATGAGCTGAGATGGGGGCCAGAGGCCCCCATCTCAGCATGTCATTAAAGCGGCTTTACCGCTTTTTGAGCGGGTTTGTCGCTCTGCGATCGCTTCGGCGCAGAGCAGATCACCCCACAGCCGCTGACGCGGACCGCAGGGCCTCCAGATAGCGCAGATTGGCCTTGTCCCAGTCGATCAGGGAGAACCAGGCGTCCACATAGGAGGCTTTATCGAAGTGGTCCACGGATAAGTAGGCGTGCTCCCACATGTCCAGCACCAGCAGGGGAGTCACCGAGGCCAGGGCCACCACCTCGTTGTTGGGCGTGGTGGTCAAATGGATGCCCCGGGTCCCCTCCGCCACCAGCCATACCCAGCCGGAGCCGATGATGCTCTCCGCCGCCTCTGTCATCAGCCGGCGGAATCGGTCCATGGAGCCGTAGGAAGCGGCGATCTCCTCAGTCAGCTGGTTGACCGGGGGCTGGCCGGCCTTGCAGGAGATGCCGTCGAAGTAGAGCTGGTGGTTGTATACCGCCCCTGCGGCGGAGCGCAGACGGGCCAGCAGGGCCGCAGGCAGGTTGATGTCCTCTGTGGCCAGCTGGGTCAGGCTCATGCGGGTGAGGCGGTGGTGGACCACCAGATTGTTGAGCGTATAGACGGCGTTGGTGAAGTACTCATCGTGGTGGTAGTAGAGGGTGTTGGCGTCGCAGTGGGGCATGAGGGATACGTAGCTGTAGGGGAGGGGGGAGGACTGAAAGGGAAAATACTGCTCCATATCTGTTCTCCTTCTGGACTTGGTAGTCCAGTATATGAGCGTATGGAGACGGCTGTGCTATCTGTCGTTCAGGCTGCCGCAGTCCGCAGGGAGCTTTCAAGAAAAGTCCGCCTGGCTTCAACTTAGGACTTGCCAAAGCTTGGCAAGTCGGGTATAATGGTCAAAGTGCTCTCATGTACTAAAGGATTTTTGAAAGAAGGAGGAACGCCATATGCCACTATTCTATACTGCCGCAGGGGCGGAGGGAGCTGCCGGTCTGGGCATCTTTCTGCCGCTGATTTTGATGCTGGCCATGCTGTATTTTCTGATGATCCGTCCGGAGAGCAAGCGGAAAAAGCAGGCCGAGGAGATGCGCAGCAGCCTGAAAAAGGGAGACCAGATCACCACCATTGGCGGCATCATAGGCAAGATTGTCCAGGTGACAGACGAGAATATCGTCATTGAAACCAGCGACGACCGTGTGCGCATGGAGCTGACCAAGTGGGCGGTGTCCACCAACAACAGCAATCCCCCTGCCACCGGCAAGAAGTCAAAGAAGGCCGCTGACAGCGAGGAGCCCCCCCGTATCGAGGAGGGGGAAGGCGAGGGCAAATAACCTGTCCCACCGAATAACCGGACCTCCCAGACAATATACTGATTTATCAGTAGATTGCCGGGAGGTTCAGTTATGTCAAAGGTAGTCATGTCCCTGCCCAAGGGGATGGTCAAAAACAGCGTGATCGGCGGACTGCTGGCCCTGGGGGCCTATGTGGCGTTGCAGCTGGTGTGCGCCCTGCTCATCGACAGGGAGGTGCTGGCCATGGACCAGCTCTATCCCATGGTGTGCGTGACAGCGGCCCTGGCCTCCTTCCTGGGCTGTGGGTACAGTGTGCTCCGGGGGAAGGGGACCAGTATGCTTACCGTGCCGGTGGTGGTGGCGGTGTTTCTCACCCTCACCCTGGCGGCGGCCTTTTTCACCGCCGACGCGGTGCGCATAGAGAACGGCCTGACGGGCCTGGGGCTGTCCATGGCGGCCGGTGGGCTGCTGGCGGCTCTGGTGGGGTACAATCTGCCACAGAGCAGAGGCAGCAAGTCCCGCCGGAGACGCCGGAGCTGAAGGACCTGTCAAGGTGGAAAAATAGACAAAAATGGGAAAAGTCCCGCCGGCCGCCTGGTCTCCTGGCCGGCGGGACGATTTGAGAGAACAGGGGCGGCACGGTCCCAGATGTGGTGCCGCCCCGGGGGAGGGGGCACTAAATGTTCCAGAGGGGAGGCCGAGAGATGCCAGAGAATAGATATTCTACCCAATGAGTTTACATAACATTATTGACATAAAAATTTGGCATAAATGACGAAAAAAGACAGAGCTGCTGTTTTTCCCTTGCGAAAACAGAAATTTTGAACTATATTTATAGGAGCCGCATTAAAATCGCAATCGCTGTGGTCCACATAAGACGGCGGCGATTCTAAACCTTGTCCACGTCGCATATGCTGGTGGCGAGGTGATGGAAGATGCGAGGACGGACGGTGACGGTCCGGCTGGGCGGGTGGGACCCGGAGCTCCTGCGGGGCGGGGTGCTGGCCCTGCTGTTTCTGGCGGGGGCCCTGGCGGGCCACCTGTACGCCGGCGCATGGAGTCCGGAGACGGCGCGGGCGCTGGAGCAGTATTTGAGCGACTACTGCGCTGTGTACGACGCAGGGGGCGTGGCGGTGTCCATGCTCCAATGCGCGGTGACCTACTTCGGGTACGCGGCGCTGGTTTTTCTACTGGGATTTTCCTCCGCCGGGGTAGCGCTGATCCCCGCCCTGGCGGGCACGTTCGGATTTTTGACCATGTACGCGGTGTCCTGCTTTGTGCGTTGCTACGGCCGGGCGGGGGTGCTGCTGGCCATGGGGATCTTCATGGTGCGCCTGGTGTTTACCCTGCCCTGCTTTTTTGCTCTGGCGGGGGCGGCCTGGCCCATGTCCACGGAGCTGTTCTCCCTGTCCTTCGGCCGGGGGAAGCGCTCCTCGCCGGTGCTGTACGGGAGCCGGTATCTGCTGTTGGCTGTGTTGTGTGCTGTGATATTGACCGTTGGCATGTTCTGCGAGCGGTTTTTAACGCCTCTCCTGTTCCGTCTGGCGCTGGGGGAGGTCTTACCATCATAAGGAAGGGAGGGGGCTGCTTTGGCAGATTATATCGGGGAATATGCGTCCTATCTGCGGCTGGAGCGGCACTCCTCGGACAATACGATCACATCCTATGTCCGAGACGTGACCCAGTTTTCTCACTACCTGGAGGAGGTGGAGGAGACGGAGCTGCCCCATTGCGCCCAGGAGCATATTGAGCGCTATATCAGCTACATGACCGGCAGGGGCAAGTCGGCGGCCAGCGTGGCCCGGAGCGTGGCCTCCCTGAAGAGCTTCTATGGCTATCTCCTCAGCCAGGGCGTGGTTCGGACCAATCCGGCCAGGCACACGGCGGCGGTGCGCACGGAGCGGAAGCTGCCCCAGATTCTCACGGGCAAAGAGGTGGACCTGTTTCTGGAGCAGCCCCAGTGCGTGGACCCCAAGGGCTACCGGGACCACGCCATGCTGGAGCTGCTGTACGCCACGGGCATCCGGGTCAGCGAGCTGATCGGGCTGAACGTGGAGGACGTGAACCTGCCTGCGGGGCTCATCCGGTGTACCAGCAGGGGGAAGGAGCGGATTATCCCCCTGTACGCGGCGGCGGTGAAGGCGCTGACGGACTATGTTCGGGACATACGGCCTCAGCTGGTGCTGACGCCCAGGGAGCCGGCCCTCTTTGTGAATATGAGCGGCGAACGGATGAGCCGGCAGGGGTTCTGGAAGATCGTGAAGTACTACCAGGAGAAGGCGCAGATTGACAAGGACATCACGCCCCACACACTGCGCCACTCCTTTGCCGCCCATCTGCTGGAGAACGGGGCGGATCTGCGCTCCATTCAGGAGATGCTGGGCCACGCGGATATATCCTCCACCCAGATATACTCCCACATGGTCAAGCCGAAGCTCCAGGACGTCTATCATAAGGCCCACCCCAGGGCGTAAAGAGAGGAGTGCAGAGGTGAGAGCCTCTGCCGCTTTTCTTATAAGGGGAATTTGTCTTCGGTGAACAAAAACTTGGAAGGGGGATGAGGGGGACATGCGCGGACCCATGAGACGAAAGATCTTGCTCCTCGGCGCCACCGGACTGGTGGGCCGGGCGGCGGCCGGGAGCCTGGGGGAGAACGACCAGATCATACCGGCGGCGGGACACTGTGCGCCGGAAAACGGATACCATCTGCCGGTGGAGGAGCCGGACAGGCTGCTGGAGGTTCTGACCAGGGAGGACCCGGATGTGGTGATCTCCTCCATCCGGGGGGATTATCCGGCGCAGATGGCCTTTCACAGGACCTTGGCGGAGTGGCTGGCCGGGAAGGAGAAGCGGCTGCTGTATATGTCTACGGCCAACGTGTTTGACGGCAGCCTGTCCCAGCCCTGGACAGAGGACGCTCTGCCCGCGCCTGCGTCAGACTATGGCGTTTTCAAGCGGGACTGCGAGGAGATGCTGGGGCGGCTGCTTGGGGATCAGTTGGCGGTCTTTCGTCTGGCCGCCGTCTGGAGCCCTGGCTGTCCGCGGGTCCGGCAGCTCCAACGCAGCAGCGAAAGCAGGGAGCCCCATCCCACCTACCCCGGCTATACGATCAACGTTACCCTGGCGGACCAGATCGGGGACTACGCGAAGTACGTTCTCAGCCGGGGACTGCACGGGATTTTCCATGTGGGGACCACGGACACGGTGAATTACGCCGCCTTTGAGGAGATGGTCTGCCGGGCGCTGCACATCCCGCTGCCGGTATTTGCGCCGGAGCCGGAGGAGGAGGCGTTTCTCGCCGTGCTGCCCGCCAGGGAGGAGATTCCCGCTGACCTGCAAATGACGGTTTCCGACGTGCTGTCCGCATTGAAAAACAGTGCGCAAGCAAGAACTGCGAAAGGATAGGAGCAACGCCATGCTGGATCTCAACCGACGCCTTCTGCTGGACGGGGGCATGGGCACCATGCTCCAGCGGTCCGGAATGGGACAGGCCCCGGAGACGCTGAATCTCTCCAACCCGGCGGCCGTGGAGGCGGTCCACGCCGCCTACGCCGCCGCAGGGGCGGACATCATCACCGCCAACACCTTTGGCGCCAGCCGCCAGAAGCTGGGGGAAGACCCGGCCCCCTATATCGCCGCCGGCGTCGCCCTGGCCCGCCGGGCCGGGGGGAAGCTGACAGCCCTGGACGTGGGGCCCCTGGGGACGCTGCTGGAGCCCTTTGGCCCCATGACCTTTCAGAGGGCCTACGAGCTCTTTGCAGAGATCGTCACAGCGGGGGAACAGGCGGGGGCGGACCTGGTGCTCATCGAGACCATGGGGGATCTGCTGGAGGCCAAGGCCGCCCTGCTGGCGGTAAAAGAGAACACCCGTCTTCCGGCGCTGGTGACCATGACCTTCGGCGAGGACGGCAGGACCTTTCTGGGGGTGGACCCGGCCGCCGCCGCCGTGTCTCTCACCGCCCTGGGGGCGGACGGGGTGGGGCTCAACTGCTCCGTGGGTCCCCGGGAGCTGGGGCCCGCCCTGGAGGAGATGCTCCGCGCCACCCATCTGCCGGTGGTGGTTCAGCCCAACGCGGGTCTGCCCCGCATGGAGGATGGGGAGACGGTGTACGACGTGGGACCGGAGGAGTTCGCCCGGTGGGCCGGGGACTTTCTGCGGCGCGGCGCGTCCATCCTGGGGGGCTGCTGCGGCACCACGCCGGACCACATCCGGGCCCTTCGGGTTCTTCTGGACGGCTGGGAGGGACCGCCCCGGCAAGAGCCGGACAGGCTCTGCCGCCTGTGCGGCTGGCAGGGGGTGCGAAGCCTGACAGAGACCTCCATCGCGGCGGTGGGGGAGCGGATCAACCCCACGGGCCGGCCCAAAATGCGCATGGCCCTCTATGAAAAGAACTGGGACTACGCCGGCGAGGCAGCCATCGCCCAGCAGGGGGAGGGGGCGGACCTGCTGGTGGTGAACGCGGGCCTGCCGGACATCGACGAGGGGGAGGCCCTGCCCCAGCTGGTGCTGGCCATCCAGAAGGTGTCGCCCCTGCCCCTGGTTATCGACAGCTCCAACCCGGCGGCCCTGGAGAAGGCCCTGCGGGTGTGCCGGGGCCGGCCTGTCCTCAACTCCGTCAACGGCACGCCGGAGAGCCTCGCCAGTATGCTGCCCCTGGCGGTGAAGTACGGCACAGGGCTCATCGTCCTGGCCCTGGACGGGCAGGGGATCAGCGACAGCCCGGAGGTCCGGGCCGCCACCGCCCTCCGGATCGCCCGGACGGCGGAGGAGGCGGGGGGGCGCCGGGAGGATATCTTTATTGACTGTCTGGCCATGGCGGCCTCGGTAAACCCCCAATCCGCCATGGCGGCGGCGGAGGCCATCCGTCTGGTCCGGCAGGCCGGGTACAGGACCGTGCTGGGCGTGTCCAACGTCAGCCACGGCCTGCCGGGGCGGGACGCCCTCAACTGCGCCTTTCTCTCCGCCTGTCTGGCCGCCGGGCTCAACGTGCCCATCGTGAATACCGGCTCCCCGGCGGTTCGGGACGCCCTGGACGGGGCCCGGGCGCTCATGGGGGAGGACCCGGGCTGCGCCGCCTACATCGCCCGCCACAGCGGGACCCGGGCCGCCGCCCCCGCCCCGGAGGATCCGGAGAAGCTGCTCCAGAGCCTCGTCGCCAGCGGCCGGAAGGGGGAGGTGCCGGCGGTAGTCCAGGAGCTGCTGGGCAGGCTGCCGCCCATGGAGATCGTCACCGGCCTGATTCTCCCGGCTCTGGACCGGGTGGGGGAGGGCTACGAGGCGGGGGAGGTGTTTCTGCCCCAGCTGATGGCCTCCGCCGAGGCGGCCAGAACCGCCTGCGATATGGTCCGCGCCAGCATGCCCCGGGGAACAGGGGAGCGGGGGACCATCCTGCTGGCCACGGTCCAGGGGGACGTCCACGACATCGGCAAGAATATTGTGAAAATGCTCCTGGAGAACTACGGCTACCGGGTGCTGGACCTGGGCCGGGACGTGGCTCCGGAGACCATCGTGGCAGCGGCCCTGGAGACCAGGGCCCCTCTGGTGGGCCTCTCGTCCCTCATGACCACCACGGCCCAGAACATCGCCGTCACCATCCGGGCCCTGCGGGAGGCCGGCGCGCCCTGCAAGGTCATGGTGGGCGGCGCGGTGGTCACCCAGTCCTTTGCCGACAAAATCGGCGCGGACTACTACACCAGGGACGCCGCCCAGTCCGCACGGGTGGCCGCGGAGGTATTCGGGAAGTAGTCATTAGATGTGTGTTGTAAAGGATGAGTTTAACCACCGCCCAAATACAAGAGGCAGCGGCTCGTCTGCGGCAGAATGGCAGTTGTGGGGAGGCGGTGAAAGTGTCGAGGGTATATACCCAGACATTACTTGCTATTACTATCAACATCCCAAAACAAGGGGTGATTGCAGCCCCTGTTGTTGCTATACTGCATCCGTAATGGGCTGACGAGTCGGGATTGGGAGATAATAAAAATGATAAAAACAGTTGGAATTGTAAGTCTCTCCAGCGGTATCATCGGGGAGAATTTTATCAGATTTGAAACGGAAATAGGGCTTCGCAGGCTGCGCGAATATGGACTGGCTGTAAAGTTCATGCCAAACGCACGAAAGGGCCTTGATTACATCAAGGAGCATCCAGAGAAGAGGGCGGAAGACCTTTTACAGGCGTTTCGTGATCCTGAGATTGATATGATCCTCTGTGCCAGCGGCGGAGACGACACATTCCGCCTGCTGCCCTATTTGTTTGACCATAATGAACTGCGGAATGCCGTTTCGCAAAAGGTGTTTCTCGGCTTTTCAGATACAACTGTCAATCATTTTATGCTGCACAAGCTCGGCCTGCGCACTTTTTACGGACAAAGTTTCCTTGCGGATATTTGCGAGCTTGGGCCGCAGATGCTTCCCTATTCCAAAAAATATTTTGAAGAACTGATTTCCACTGGCAGGATCTGTGAAATTGTCCCCAGTGAGATCTGGTATGAAGAACGAAAGAGCTTCACTCCCGACCAAGTTGGCACAGAGCTAATCTCTCATCCTGACCGTGGTTTTGAGCTGCTGCAAGGCCCTCCTGTTTTTTCCGGGAAGATTCTCGGCGGCTGTATTGACTCTATATATGAGTTCTTTAGTGTGGAGCGATATGCTGATATGCCTCTGCTCTGTGAGAAATATCAGCTATTCCCAAATCAGGAGGATTGGACAGATCGTATCCTGCTTTTGGAATCCAGTGAGGAAAAAATGCCTCCGGAAAAATACCGGAAGGCTTTGGAATATCTCAAGGAATTTGGTGTATTTGATGCCGTGTCCGGCGTTTTGGTAGGTAAACCTATGGATGAAACCTATACACAGGAGTACAAACAGCATCTGACCAATGTGATTGGGAATCCACGAGTGCCTGTTGTTTGCAATATCAATATCGGACACGCTACACCGCGCTGCATAATCCCGTTCGGTGTTGATGCGTTTGTTGATGCGGAAAAACAAACGATTCGATTTGCTGGCTGAACGATCCATTCCAGTCTATCGGGGGATTTCATCTTTTGGGTGAAATCCCCACTCGACAAATGCTCTCTTTCTTTTTGTTTGTGAACAAAGAAAAAGAAAAACTTTAGAGCGCCTTTAACCTGAAATACGGAGCAGGGGCAAGCATCATACAAGCTGATTTTTGCAAAAAAATCAGCTTGTTTTTTTATCATACAGATGTTAGAATATGGAGCAGTATGAAAAAGGAGCCGCCCCCATGCGCATATTAGGCATAGACCCCGGCGTGGCCACCATCGGCTTTGGGCTGGTGGAGGCGGAACGCGCCCGCTCCCGGCTGCTCCGCTACGGTGTGATTACCACCCCGGCGGGTCTGCCCCTGTCCACCCGCCTCTACCAGATCTCCCAGGACATGAACCAGCTTATTGACCAGTTCAGGCCCGATGAGATGGCGGTGGAGGAGCTGTTCTTCTCAAAAAATATCACCACCGGCATTGCCGTGGCCCACGGCAGGGGAGTGATCCTGCTGGAGGCGGAGCGGTCCGGGGTGCCGGTGTTCGAGTACACCCCCATGCAGGTCAAGCAGGCCGTGGCGGGCTACGGCGGCGCGGACAAGCGGCAGGTCATGCTCATGACCCAGCGGCTTTTGAAGATGAAGGAGATCCCCCGCCCGGACGACGCCGCCGACGCGCTGGCGATCGCCATCTGCCACGGCCGCAGCGCCACCAGCCTGCTCAACATGGAACGGGTCTTTGACCCCAGGCGATACGACACCCGATAAGGAGATTGTATGTACTACTATGTTTCCGGAACCGTGGCCCATGTGGAGCCCTATCTGGCGGTGATCGACTGCGGCGGCGTGGGCTACGCCTGCCGCACCACGGCCTACACCCTCTCCCAGATCAAGAAGGGGGACAAGGTCAAGCTCTTCACCTACCTCAGCGTCCGGGAGGACGCCATGGACCTCTACGGCTTTGCCGGGCGGGAGGAGCTCAAGCTCTTCCAGCAGTTGATCTCCGTCTCCGGCGTGGGGCCCAAGGCCGCCCTGGCCATCCTCTCCTCCTCCGCGCCCACGGATCTGGCCATGAGCATCATCACCGGGGACGAGAAGTCCCTCACCCGCGCCCCCGGCGTGGGCAAGCGCATTGCCCAGCGGATCATTCTGGAGCTGAAGGACAAGCTGGCCAAGGGCCAGACCGTGTCCGGCTCTGGGGAGAGCGTGGCCGGCCCCGCCGTGACCATCATCCCCCAGAACAAGCTCAGCGAGGCCTCCGCCGCCCTGGCGGTGCTGGGCTACTCCCAGGCGGAGATCAACGTGGCCCTCAAGGGCATCGACATTGAGAGCCAGAGCCTGGAGCAGGTAATCCGTCTGGCCCTGAAAAACATGGTGAAGTGAGGGGGCGTGAACGGTGAGCATTGATTTTTCCGGCAGGGAGCCCCTGGTGGAGGAGGAGCCCCTGGTGGCCACCACCCTCACCCGGGAGGATGAGAACGAGTACTCCCTGCGGCCCAAAGCCCTCCGGGAGTACATCGGCCAGGAGAAGGCAAAGGGCAACCTGGAGGTGTTCATCCAGGCCGCCAAGATGCGCTCCGAGCCTCTGGACCACGTCCTGCTCCACGGCCCCCCGGGGCTGGGCAAGACCACCCTGTCCGGCATCATTGCCAATGAGATGGGAGTCAACGTCCGCATCACCTCCGGCCCGGCCATTGAGAAGGCCGGGGATCTGGCGGCCCGGCTGACCAACCTCAACGAGAACGACATCCTGTTTGTGGACGAGATCCACCGCCTCAACCGCTCGGTGGAGGAGGTGCTGTACCCGGCCATGGAGGATTTTGCCATTGACATCATCATCGGCAAGGGCCCCTCGGCCAACTCCATCCGCCTGGACCTGCCCAAATTCACCCTCATCGGGGCCACCACCCGGGCCGGCCAGCTCTCCGCGCCCCTCCGGGACCGATTCGGCGTGACTCTGCGGCTGGAGCTGTACACGCCCCAGGAGCTGGCCCTGATCGTCACCCGGTCCGCCGGCATCCTGGACGCGCCCATTGAGCCCGACGGAGCCATGGAGATCGCCTGCCGCAGCCGGGGCACCCCCCGCATCGCCAACCGGATGCTTCGCCGGGTGCGGGACTTCGCCCAGGTGGTGGGGGACGGCGTGATTACCAAGGAGCTCTCCGACAAGGCCCTCACCGCCCTGGAGGTGGATCGCCTGGGTCTGGACAACATTGACCGCCGGATGCTCCGGGCCGTGATCGAGTACTACGGCGGCGGTCCGGTGGGCCTGGAGACCCTGGCCGCCACCATCAACGAGGAGGCGGTGACCCTGGAGGACGTGTACGAGCCCTATCTGATGCAGATCGGCTTTCTGACCCGCACCCCCCGGGGCCGGTGCGTCACCGCGAAAGCCTACCAGCATCTGGGGCTGAGCGTCCCCGGGGGCGCTATGGAGCAGATCAGCTTTTAAGTAATCATCCTTTTTCTTGAAAGAAAAAGGATCAAAAAGAACTTTTAGAGGGGGATATCCCGGCTGCTCTGCGGCTTACGGGGCCGCGTGGGTGAGCACCAGGGCCTTGCACTGGTCAAAGCTTGCAAGGAACATGGCCTCCAGCTCCGACAGCTGGGTGCAGTCATAGGCCCGCTGGAGCGCCTCCAACAGCTCCCGCTGTTCCGGCACCAGCTGCTCCCACAGCTGACGGCCAATCTGGTCCCGCTTCTTCCGCCGGACCTCATACTCCGTCTGGCCGTAGTAGTCCTCCAGCTGATAGTCAATTAAATAGGTATACAGAGCTTGCATTAATTCGTTCATGGGTATATACTCCTTTTTGTGAGATACCATTATTATACACGCGATGTCGAGAATGTCAACACATTTTTATGAGATGCTCATAAAAGTTAGTATAAGGAATTATGTATGTTACGATATAAAGTAAATATATTAGCAGAGCTAAAAGCTGCGGGTTATTCCAGTTATCGCCTGCGGCAGGAAAAGGTATTAGCAGAGGGGACGCTGCAAAAAATGCGGAGTGGAAATATTGCGATTGCACTAGAGAGTTTGGGCGTAGTATGTGGCATCCTCCACTGCCAGCCGGGGGATCTAGTAGAATGGATTTCAGACGAGGACGGGGTGTAGGGGCGAGCATTGC
>OFHO01000646.1_pt1 | contig 31210 bp, 29 predicted proteins | sample 1521531 | NCBI WGS metagenome assembly OFHO01 (sample SAMEA3504124, study PRJEB24116) | mouse gut metagenome | biome: mouse gut; feature: mouse-associated habitat; material: faeces | place: Denmark | collected 2011
CCTTCTCCGAGGAGGGCCTGAAGTCCACCGGCGGCCTGTCCAACAACTCCAACGGTATGCCCAAGCATATCCGTCCCATCATGGACGCCGCCATGGTCGGCATGGCCATGACCATGGGTCTGACCTCCGCCATCGTGAACCCCTGCGACCAGCGTCTGATGGAGACCATCAAGAGCTGCGACATCATCAAGAACCACAACCTGTACGCGGATTCCTATCTGGAGATCTGAGTGTAAGGGCTGTTAAGGAAACCACCGTATAGAGAACGGGCGATGCCTCACCGGCATCGCCCGTTTTCTGCGCGGCGGCGGGAGGCGCGGCTGTCCCGCGGATGCAGGTCCCGCTCAACAGCCTCCGGGAGACCGCTCACTTGACACGCAGGGACTCCCAGCGCTTGGCAAGGGAGAGGCAGAGCGCCGCGCCCAGCAGAGCGGCCGCCGCCCAGGCCGTCAGAACGGCGTTCCAGCCGAAATGCTCGGCGAGAAACGCCGCTCCCCAGGCGGAAAGGGCGCTGCCGATGTACGTGCAGGCGTTCAGCAGTCCGGAGATGGTGGATACATTGCCGTATCCGGAAAAATGGGGCGGGATCATGCAGATCAGCATCAGGTTGACCCCGTGCATACATCCTGTCAGGGCGGCGGACAGCGCGATGGACAGCGCTGCCTGATAGGAGGCGGTCAGCCGCAGGCATACCGCGCAGAGGACGCCCGCGAAGAAGATAAACCCGGCGAGCAGCAGTTCGTTTTGGACCTTCCGGTCATACAGCCACAGGGCAAGCTGGAAGCAGACGATGCTGAATACGGGGAGGACGACGCCGGTCAAGATGGACACGGTATTGCCCAGGCGGTAGGTTTCCGCGATGAAGCTGGGCATCCAGGTGGTCACCCCGTCCCGCAGGGCTCCCTGGCAGACGATGGCCGCCATGATGCCGAGCAGGAGGGCCAGCATTCCGGCGGGGAGCCTCTCCGTTCGGGGGAACTCCGGTCCCTCGCGGCGGGAGTGGTCACGCGCCGGACAGGTTTCGGCCTTCCCGGAGTACAGCAGCCACACAAAGGCCGCCGCGGCGCATATGGCCGAGGCCGCGAAGAACATGCTCCTCCAGCCGGACCACAGGATGCACAGGGGCGCCGTCAGATATACGGCGATGGTCCCGAAGGAGCTGCCCCAGGAGACCCGGACGCTGGCGCGCCGGTAGACCTCCTCCGTAAACAGCTCCGTCATGATCCGGACCAGGGGAGGCCACAGCATGGCCTGCAAAAAGCCGTTGACGCCCCAGACCGCCGCCATGGTCCCCGGACCGGGGCAGAGGGGGATCAGCAGGTTCGTACCGGCGGCGCCAAGCAGTCCGGCGAAGATCAGGCGCCGGGGGTCGATCCGGTCCCCGAGCCATCCGCTCACCAGCTGTCCCGCGCCGTAGGTCACAAAGCTGACCGTCACCGCCAGGGACACGGCTGGCTTTGAGTAGCCCTCCGCGCGGACGATCTCCAGGATCAGCGCGCCGAAGTTGATCCGGGAGATGTAGCTGGTGAAGTAGACCGCCGCGCACAGAAGGATCATCCGGCGGATCTGACGGGGGTCGGTCAGCTTTCCCATGACGGCGCAGATACCTCCTTGCCCATATCCCGGCGGAACTCCGGCGCGCGGGGGCGGAGCGCTTCCCGCAGGGCCAGGACCATCCCTGGACGGCGGCTGGTGATATTATAGACGCCCCAATCCAGCAGGCGGCGGGCCGCCGGTTCCTCATTGACCGTCCAGGCGGAGACGCCGATCCCCTCCTCCCGGAGGCGCTCCAGGACCGGCGGGGTACACGTTTCATAGGAGACGTTGATGACGGCGGCCCCGCAGGCCCGGCAGGCGCGCACCAGCTCCTCCAGACGCTGTTCCAAGGGGAGACCGCCTTCCCCGGGAAAAATAGACTGGATGTTCAGCAGCGCGCGGGAGCGCACCTCCGGGTCCCGGCGCATCCGCTCCGTGGACACGTCACCGGAAAACAGCAGCTGGCCCGCGACACCCTGGCTGGCGGCCAGGGCCAGAACGGCCTCCTCCAGGCCGGGCTGTTTCAGGTCGCAGTTGATGCGCATGGGGCTGCTCCGGAGCATTTGGAATGCCTGGGACAGCTTGGGACAGGCGGCGTCCGTCCGGTCGTGGCTGAGGTACAGCGTGCCGTCTTCGGCGGCGCGGACGTCTACCTCAAGAGCGTCCGCGCCGGATCGCAGGGCGTGGGAGATAAACTCCAGGGAGTTGTCCGGCGTGCCGTCACAGCCGGAGTGGGCGGTGATCAGTGTTTTCATGGAATATCCTTTCTTCTGACGGCTGAGCGCCAGAGGGGGCTTATTTGACAAATTCCTTGTCCAAATGACATTGACAACATCATAGCACAGTGCTAGATTACATTGCAAGAGGGACCGGGCTGGGATATAGTATAATAAAGAACGGCACCTAATGTCCATGTATTTTTATATGGAAACATGTACGAACCGGCCGGTAAAATGACAAAATAAAGGAGAGCATCCCATGAACGATCAGAAAGAACTTGTTCTGTGCTGCCAGCCCCATATCTACCGGGACAGGAAGGAACCGTTCCCCATCCGGCACATCGGCTATACGGTTTTCCGGGAGAAGGGGAGGTCCCAGAGCTTCCGCGATCTGACCCTGGACCCGGCGGAGCATGGCGCGGCGTTCATCATCGAGTACGCGGTCTACTACGACTATGACATCCAGCACATGTACGACCTGGAACACGCCTGGACGGCGGTACGGGAGGACGGCAGTCTGGCGGGATGCTGGGGGACCTTCCACGGGATGCGCCTGCGGGCGGACGGGCTGGCCTCCTTCCGGACGGAGAAGGGCTGTCCGGTGCTGTATGCGGAGCCGGGCAAGCACGCGCTGCTGCCGGACCCGGCGCTGTTCTGCCTCCATGAAGAGTTTCCGGCGTGCTGCCGGGAAAAGGCCGGGGGCGGGCTTCTGGTCCCGGAGATGCTGGGCGAACGGATGGAGACCAGCGCGGCCCAGGATGAATGGGTCCGCCGGTATATGCGGGAGCGTTATGTCTTTACGCCCTCCATGGAGTTTGAGCGGGAGGACGTGCCGGAGGAACGGTTCCTGCCCTGGCCGGAGCTGATGGAGCGTATTCCCGGGCTGGTGCGGGAGGAGCTTCTCCGGACCGGCTGGACGGATTTGTCTTTTTGAGATGAAAATTTGTAAAAACGCGCTGGAACCGTTTGTAAAAAACATCAGTGAAGGCATCGAAAAAAAGAAATGATGCTTTGTTGGAAGCGTAAAATTTCGACAGAGCGTTTTGGTGAAAATATACAAAGAAAAGCGGAAAATTTGCAGAAAATCCCGCGCATATAGGGGAAATATCGTGGGAAGCGGGAGTTCCTGCGCCCAAAGCAATTAAAAATTTTACAAAAACCGGCGCAAAATATATATGGCTTTTGTTTAATCTTTCGAATAGAATAGAGACATACTGCAGCCTGGACAAGCGTGATACAGCTTTTGTTTGTACCGGGCTTATGTAAAAATTTCGATTCGGGAGGATAACACATGAAGAAGCGAATTGCAGCCTTGTTTCTGGCGCTGCTGATGACGGCCAGCCTTCTGGCCGGCTGCGGCGGCAACGACAGTGACCCGGGACCCGGCCAGAGCGGCAGCTCCGGAACGGACCAGGATACCTCCGGCGGCCAGCCGGAAGGGGATACCGTCAAGGAAGCGCCGGTGCTGGCGGAGATGGCCAGCGCAGGAACGATCCCCGCTCTGGCGGACCGCCTGCCTGCCGGGGCGGACGTGTACGTGGAAGCCGCCTACAGTCCCAAAGATGAGACGCCGGTCTACGGCGGGACCATGCGGACCAATAACACCGGCATGTGGTATTTCGGTCCCATCTGCGAGGAACCGCTGTTCCGGATGCTGGACGACGGCACTGTGGAGCCCAACGTAGCCAAAAGCTATGAACTCAGCGACGACGGCCTGGTGTATACCATCCATCTGCGCGAAGGCATGAAGTGGTCGGACGGCACGCCTTTTACTGCCTCGGACTGCGTCTATTATTACAATTACGTTCTGGTCACCGAGGTGGATAACGATACCGGCGATGTTACCAAGTCCAATACCACCAAGTACTACAACTGGTATAAGAGCGCCGATCCCAACGATGGCGGCAAGCTGAAGCCCGCCCAGGTGCGCTACGTGGACGACACCACCTTCACCATCACCCTCTACAGCCCCAAGCCCACTCTGCTCCAGGCCATCTGCATCGACAACAAGTGGATGTTCTGCCCGAAAGAGTGGTACAAGGATATCATGGCCGTCAACATGGAGGCCCCCCACTGGTCCGGCGAGACCGACCTGAAGCTCATCGGCGGCGACGGCTTGACCACCATCACCGAGGATCAGGCCCTTGCCAACGCGAAGGCCAAGAGCAGCCTGTATACCTTTGAGGATTATACCAAGCTGGCCGACCAGCTGGGCTACCGCTATTGGCAGTACGCCGGCCGGCCCACCCTGCGCCCCTGGAACATCACCTCGGCGCTGACGGAGCAGACGCTGGTATTTGAGCGGAATCCATACTATTGGAAGGTAGACAGCCAGGGCCGCCAGCTGCCCTATGTGGACAAGCTCGAATTTGTCACCATGGACAACAGTCTGTGTGCCCAGGAGATCATGGCGGGCAACATCGACTTCTGCGGCTTCGGCGCGGAGGAATTCCCCACCTACAAGGCGGGCGAAGCCACCGGCTGCTACAGCGTCAAGACCATGGTCAGCCCCAACTGGTCCGTATCCTCTCTCCAGCTGAACCAGACCTACCGGGATGCACAGTACGCCCAGCTGTTCGCGGAGATCGATTTCCGCCACGCACTGTCCATCGCGGTGGACCGCAATGAGATGAACGAGATCCTGTTCAACGGTATGAATACGCCGCAGCAGGCGGCGGCTCCTGAGGGCACGGCGGAGTACATCGAGGGCGCTACGGCCAAATGGGTCGAGCAGGATGTGGACGAGGCCAACCGGCTCCTGGACGGCATCGAGCTGATCAGCTCGGAGCGCAATGCCGACGGCTTCCGCACCTTTGTCGGCGGCGCGCACGACGGCGAGGCCGTTACGCTGGCGCTGGAAACAGATGCCAGCAACGTCACCAACGCACCGGCAGTGGCCCTGCTGAGTCAGTACTTCAAGAAGATCGGCATCCAGGTCGTGGAGTCCTCCAATACGGACAACAATGCCCGTAACGAGAAATACTACGCGGGCGATGTGGCGATGGCCTCCTATGAGGGCGCCGGTACCAGCGTATTCAACGTGATGCTCCGTCCCGACTACCTGGCGGCCAACCGCAACAATGTCTGCTGGCTGGGCAAGTACGGCATGGAACACAAGGATCATATCACCCCGGAGCCCGGCACGCCCATCGCCGCCCTGGTGGACGCCACCCTGGACCTGGTCAAGGCCAGCACAATGGAGGAGCTCCAGGCCGCGGGAGACAAGATCATACAGCTCCACGCGGACAACACCTGGATCATCGGCTTCCTGACCGACAGCGCTTCCCGCTACGCGGTGAACAAGCGGATCCACAACTGGAACGAGGGCTTCGTCATGTGTGACGAGCTGCGCTTCCTGGGCTACGGCAAGCCCTACACCTGGTTCATTCAGGAGTGATCGTAAACGCATAATTGACAGCCAGCAGTCAACCCTTGGCTGCTGGCTGTCCCCCTAAACAAAGATTCCAAAATCAACGTATACGTTGATTTTGTTTCCATGGAAACAAAACTTCCTGACCGCAGAAGACGCGCTTGACCTGGCGCGGCCCATAGATGAGGCGGATCATATTGTTTTGAACTTAAAATTGGGAATAATGACAAGATTGGAGTGAGCACCCGTGGCAAAGTTTATTGTGAAAAAGATCGGCATCATGTTTTTAACCGTGCTCCTGATCTCCTTTGCGGTGTTTTATATCATTACCCTGCCGCCGGGAGACTTCCTCACGAACTATATCGGCCGCCTGACCGCCGCCGGTGAGTCCGTGGACCCGGTGATGATCGAGAATCTGCGCGCGCAGTACGGGCTGGACGAGCCCTTTGTCGTTCAGTACTGGCGCTGGATCACCAACATCCTCTTCCGCGGAGACTTTGGATATTCCTTTTCCCTCTCCATGCCGGTGACCACGATCATCAAGGCGTATATCGTACCCACGATGGCGCTGTCCCTGGCGACCATGCTGTTCACATATCTGATCTCCATCCCCATCGGCATTTACAGCGCGGTGCATCAGTACTCCGCGGGCGATTACGCCTTTACCGCCATCGGCTTTTTGGGGCAGGCGGTCCCCAACTTCCTTATGGCGATCCTGCTGATGTTCCTGTCCTTCAAGCTGACGGGGGACACCATGCTGGGCCTGTTCTCGCCGGGGATGCAGAACGCGCCCTGGTCCTGGGCCAAGGTGGTGGACCTGCTCAAGCACTGCGTCATCCCTGTCATCGTAATCGGCACGGGGAACACCTGCGGCCTGATGCGCACCATGCGCAGCCAGATGCTGGATGAGCTGAACAAGAACTACGTGATGACCGGGAAGGCCAAGGGCATGAAGGCCGCCGCTATCCGCTACAAGTACTGCGTCCGGGCGGCTGTCAACCCCATCGTTTCCTCCATCGGATGGTCCCTGGTGGGTATCTTCACTGGTTCCACGATCACGGCCATCGTGCTGAACCTGCCCAGTATGGGCAAGATCATGTATGACGCGCTGATCGATCAGGACATGTACCTGGCGGGCAGCTGGCTGTTCCTGATGGCCATTGTGACGGTCATCGGCACCTTTATCTCCGACGTCCTGCTGGCCTGGCTGGATCCCAGGGCGCGGAAAGAATATCTGAAGGGGTGAGCAACGTGGAGAAAGTGAAAACGGTCCCCGCCGCAAAGCGGGAGAAAGCGCAGAAAAAGGGCGACAAGTACTACTACGCCTCCCAGTGGAGCCTGATGATGCGGAAATTCCGCAGGCATAAGCTGGCCATGGCCAGCACCATCCTGCTGCTGATCTTCTACCTTGCTGCCATTTTCGGAAATTTCATTGCGCCCCAGGGAACGGAGCAGTATGACGGCGGCTATGTCAACTGCGGCCCCACGCCGGTCCACTGGTTCCATGAGGGGAAATTCATTGGACCCTTCGTCTACGGGCTGAAGACCGAGCGGGACCCGGAGACCTATATGCTGGTGTTCGCTGAGGACACGGAGCAGATCTATCGCATCCGCTTTTTCGCCCAGGGGGATGAGGGCGGAGAATACAAGCTGTTCGGCCTGATCCCCAGCAACCTCCATCTCTTTGAGGCGGAGGAGGGAGGCAAGGTGTTCCTCTTCGGCACCGACAGCATGGGGCGGGACCTGTTCTCCCGGGTGGTGCTGGGGGCGCAGATATCCCTATTCATCCCGGTGGCGGGTATGCTGCTGACGCTGGTGCTGGGCCTGTTCATGGGGTCCCTGGCCGGTTACTTCGGCGGCTGGGTGGACACCGTCATTCAAAGGCTGGTGGAGGTGGTCCGCTCCTTCCCCCAGGTGCCCCTGTGGATGGCCCTGTCCGCCGCCATCCCCAAGACGCTGAAGCCTGCCCAGGTGTTCATGCTGATGACCCTGATACTCTCTTTGATCTCCTGGCCGGACCTGTCCCGGGTGGTGCGCTCCAAGTTCATCTCGGTGAAGAAGGAGGACTACATCATGGCGGCCCGGATCTCCGGCGCGCCGGCGGATAAGATCATTACCCGGCACATGATCCCCAGCTTTACCAGCTATATCATTGTCAACATGACGATGGCGATCCCGAATCTGATCATCGGCGAGACCACGCTGAGCTTCCTGGGCCTGGGCCTGCGCTCTCCGGCCACCAGCTGGGGCGTGCTGCTCCAGGAGACCAACAAGCTGGAGACCATCATGTTCTACAACTGGAAGCTGATCCCCATGCTGTTCGTGTTCCTGACGGTGCTGGCCTTCAACTTCATGGGCGACGGCCTGCGGGACGCGGCGGATCCATACAAGTAAAGGGGGGTGCGAGAAATGAGACACAGCAGAAAGAACGGCGCGCGGAAGGAGTACGCCATCGCGCCGGAGCATATTCTGGAGGTCCGCGGCCTCAACGTGCGCATCAAGGTGGACGACTACGTCCTCCACGCGGTGCGGGGAGTCAACTTTGACATGAAGAAGGGGGAGACCCTGGGGCTGGTGGGCGAGTCCGGCTGCGGAAAGAGCGTCACCAGCAAGGAGATCCTGGGCATCAATCCCGACAACTGCTCCGCTCAAGGGGAGATCCTCTACCGGACCAAGTCCGGGCAGGTGCTGAACCTGCTGGAGCTGGACCGGGACGGGGCCGGCTACCGGGCCATCCGGGGCGCGGAGATCGCCATGATCTTCCAGGAGCCCATGACGGCCTTCTCCCCCCTCTATACCATCGGCAACCAGCTGGGGGAGATCGTGCGCATCCACCAGCCGGAGACCAGTAAGAACGGCGCCAGGGAGCGGGTGCTGGAAATGCTGAAAAAGGTGGGCATCGCCAACCCGGAAAAGCGCATCGACCAGTATCCCCACGAGTTCTCCGGCGGTATGCTCCAGCGGGCGCTGATCGCCATGATGCTCTGCTGCAACCCGGACCTGCTGATCGCCGACGAGCCCACGACCGCGCTGGATGTGACCATCCAGGCCCAGATCCTGGAGCTGATGCGGAGCCTTCAGAAGGAATTCGGCATGTCCATCCTGTTCATCACCCACGATCTGGGTACCGTGGCGAATATGTGCGACAACGTGGCGGTGATGTATCTGGGGCAGATCGTGGAGTACGGCACGGTCCGGCAGATCTTCCACGATCCCCGGCATCCCTACACCAAGGGCCTGCTGCGCTCCCTGCCCAAGATGGACCAGGACCGGGGGGACAAGCTGTTCGTCATCGACGGGGTGGTGCCGCTGCCGGTGGACCTGCCGCCCTCCTGCGGCTTCCATGACCGGTGCCCTTCCCGGATCGAGGGCGTCTGCGGCTGCCGGGATATCGCGGAGTACGAGGCGGAGCCGGGCCACATGGTCCGCTGCGCGCTGATGGAAGAGAAGGGGTGAGAAGATGGAGCAAGTCGTACTGGAAATCAAGAATCTGTCCAAGGTGTATGAGAGCAAGGGGGCCGGCGTCAAGGCCCTGACGGATGTCTCCCTGACGGTGAACCAGGGGGAGACCATCGGCATCGTGGGTGAGTCCGGCTGCGGCAAGACCACGCTGGGCCGCTGCGTGGTCCGGGGGATCGAGGCCACCTCCGGCCAGGTCCTTTTCCACACGGAGGAGGGGGTCATCGACTTCCTGAAAACCACCAAGGCCCAGATGAAAAAGTACCGCAAGGATATCCAGATGATCTTTCAGGACCCCTACGCCAGCCTGGACCCCCGGATGACGGTGTTTGACATCATCAGCGAGCCCCTGCGCTATAATACCGCCATGAGCCGGCGGGAGATCGAGCAGGCGGTGGACCGCATCGCCGGTCAGGTGGGGCTGAACAAGGCCTATCTGCGCCGGTATCCCCACGCCTTTTCCGGCGGCCAGCGCCAGCGCATCGGCATCGCCCGGAGTTTGATCCTCCAGCCCAAGGTCATCGTCTGCGACGAGGCGGTGTCCGCCCTGGACGTGTCCATCCAGGCCCAGATCATCAACCTTCTGGAGGACCTCCAGAAGGAATACAATTTGACCTATCTCTTCATTTCCCACGCGCTGTCGGTGGTGCGGCATATTTCCGACCGGGTCATGGTCATGTATCTGGGCCGCGTGGTGGAGTTCGGGAAGACGGAGGAGCTGTTTGCCGGTCCCCTGCACCCCTACACGAAGGCGCTGCTCTCCGCGGTGCCCCAGCCGGACCCGGACGTGCGGGTGGAGCGGATCATCCTGGAGGGCGAGGTGCCCAACCCCGCCAGCCCGCCCTCCGGCTGTCATTTTCATCCCCGGTGCGCCTACGCCACCGAGCGCTGCCGGAAGGACGCTCCGCCGCTGGAGGAGCGGGACGGGCGGATGGTGGCCTGCTGGAACTGTCCCTGCGGCGGGGCGTGACCCCCGGCGCGTATCCCAGACCATGGAGGGTGAGCAATGGATCAGAAAAAACCGCGTACCGAACGGGAGCTGTATGAGATGCTCCACCAGAACCGGCAGCAGCCGGCGACCCGGAATATCAGCATCCACATCAGCGACCTCTCCCACTACAACCTGACCTTCAACATCTACAACTGCGGGAACCAGGATCAGACTGTGGCGTACGGCGGAAAGCCGGACCACTACCTGCTCTATTTTGTCAAGGAGGGCAGGGGTTCCGTCATTGTCCGCCAGGCGGTCCACAAGGTGGAGGCGGGGCAGGGCTTTGTCATGTTCCCAAGGGAGGAGACGGTGGTGAAGCCCCACTACAAGGACGGCATGAACGTCACCTGGGTGGCCTTCTCCGGATACCTGGTGGAGCGGTATCTCAGCCGCGCCAATCTTACGATCTTCGATCCGGTGTTCACGGACGGCCCCGAACACGACGCGGAGAAAATGTTTGACGCGCTGCTGCTCGCCTCCACCAGGTTTCCCAACCGCTACTGCAAGATGATGGCGCAGCTGTACAGCATCTTCGGTTTCCTGCTGGACAACGTCTTCCGGGAGGCGAAGCCCGATACGGCTACGCCGGAGTTCTACCTGGTGCGGACGCTGGATTTCATCGACATGAATTACCACGACAGCATCACCATTGAAGACATTGCCGCCAGCATGGGCCTGAACCGCAAGGCGCTGACTACCATCTTTACCAATCTGACCGGATTTTCCCCTAAGGACTATCTCATCTATTACCGGACGACGAAGGCGGTGGACCTGCTGCACGATCCCAGCCTCTCCATCGAGGTGATCGCCACCTCCGTGGGCTATAACGACCAGTTTTATTTTTCCAAGCAGTTCAAGAAAAACGTAGGCATGACCCCTTCCATGTGCCGGCGGAAGCTGGCGGAGGACCCTGACTGGCGGTACCAATCCCCCATCGACGACGTGCGCCAGCAGTTCGCCTCCCCCTTTCCCGGCGAACTGCCGCCGGAATTTTAAGGAGGCCCAGCGATGAAACAAACCATACATGTCGTACCCCACGCCCACTGGGACCGGGAATGGTATATGCCCTTCGAATGGCACCGCGCCCGGCTGGCGGACCATCTGGATCGGGTCCTGGAGCTGCTGGAGGGGGAGGATTATCCCACCTATCACCTGGACGGGCAGATGATCGCGGTGGAGGACTATCTGGCCCTCCGACCGGAGAAGAGAGCTCTGCTGGAGAAGCACGCCCGGGCCGGGCGGCTGAAGCTGGGCCCCTGGTACGTCCTCCAGGATGAGTATCTGACCAGCGGGGAGGCCAACGTGCGCAACCTGCTGCGGGGGCTCCGCATGGCGGAGGCATACGGCGGGGCCTGCCGGATCGGTTATCTCCCGGACGCCTTCGGCAATGTGAGCCAGATGCCCCAGCTGCTGTGTCAGGCGGGAATGACGGCGGCGGCCTTTGGCCGGGGGGTGGAGCCCGTGGGGGCGGACGGAATGTCCGATCCGGGACACTGCCGGCCTGCCCGCAGCGAGTTTTTCTGGGAGAGCCCTGACGGGAGCCGCATCCTCTCCCTGTTCTTTGCCAACTGGTACAACAACGGCCAGGAAATTCCGGCGGACCCGGAGGAGGCCCGGTCCTATTGGGACCGGCGGCTGGCGCAGGCCCGGCGGTACGCCGCGGCGGACCACCTGCTCTTCCTCAACGGCAGCGACCATCAGCCGGTGCAGCGGGATCTGCCAAAGGCCCTGGAGACGGCCCGGCGGCTGTATCCGGAGCTGGAGTTCGTCCAGTCTGATCTGGAGCGCTGCGCCCAGGGGGTGCTGGACAGCGGCGCGGCGCTGGAGACGGTCTCCGGCGAGCTGGCCGGTCAGGAGACGGCGGGGGACAATACCCTGTGCAACACGGCGTCCTCCCGTGCGCCGCTGAAGGCGATGAACCGGGAGAACGAGGTACTGCTGGAGCGGTTGGCGGAGCCTCTTGCCGCCATGGCCTCCATGGCGGGGGAGGAGACGGACCCGGCCCTGCTGGACCGGGCGTGGATGCTCCTGATGCAGAACCATCCCCACGACAGCATCTGCGGATGCAGCATCGACGAGGTACACCGGGAGACGGCGGGGCGTTACGCCCGAAGCATCCAGCTGGGCCGCCTGCTGGCGGACCAGGCGGGCGGGCGGCTCAGCGGCCGGATCGCCGCGCCGGGGCTGGCGGGTTCCGATGCCGCCTTCGCGGTATGGAACACCTCGGGCTGGTCCCGGACCCAGGCGGCGGAGGCGGTGGTCTCCTTGGAGCGGGTCTATGGGACCAGGGAGGCCCGCCGGGCGCTGCTGGACCGTCCCGCCGGGACGTACCATCTGACTGACAGCCGGGGCAGGGAACTGCCCTGCGTGGTGGAGGACCTGGGGGTCTGCTTCGGCTATGAATTGCCGGAGGACAGCTTCCGCCGTCCCTACTTTGAGCGGCGGGTCCGGGTCCGCTTCCAGGCGGAGGATATACCGGCCTTTGGCTATCAGGTCTTTTACCTCCGGGAGGGCGCGCCCGCTCCGGCAGGGGCGGGGCTGGCCTCCGGACCCCGGCGGATGGAGAACCCCTTTGTCCGCGTGGATATCGGGGAGGACGGGACTTTCTCTCTGACGGAGAAGGGAACGGGCCGGATATACCGTGATCTGGGGTATTACGAGGACACCGGCGACGTGGGAGACGAGTACATCTTTCGGGAGACCCTGGGGGAGCCCGTTACCACCCGGGGCCTCCCGGCGGAGATCGTCTGCCTGGAGAACGCCCCGTTCCGCGCCTGCTTCCAAATCACCCACCGGCTGGACGTTCCCGCCTGCGCGGACGGCGCGCTGGCGGAGGCTGCGGCCTCCATGGAGCCACGGCTGGAGCGGCGGATACGGCGGGGCGGGGAGACCGTCCGGCTGGAACTGCGGACCTTCCTGACGCTGGAGGAGGGGAGCTCCCTGGTCCGGTTCCGGACGGAATTTGAGAACACGGCCAGGGACCACCGGCTGCGGGCGGTCTTCCCCACGGGCCTGCGGACGGACTGGCATCTGGCGGACTCCGTGTTCGACGTGATCCGCCGCCCGGATGTGCCGGGGGAGGCCTGGACCAACCCCAGCCGCTGCCAGCGGATGCAATATTTTGCGGCGGCGGAGGACGGAGAGGGCGGACTGCTGTGCGCCAACCGGGGCGTCTATGAGTACGAGGTGCTTCCCCGGGACAAGGCCCTGGCCGTCACGCTGCTGCGGGCGGTGGGCGAGCTGGGGGACTGGGGCGTGTTCCCCACGCCGGAGGCCCAGTGCCTGGGGGCGGTATCCATGGAGCTGGGCATCGCCGCCTATTCCGGCGCTCTCCGGCGGGACGGGTGCCGCCTGGCCGCACAGTTCCAGGCGGATATGCCCGCTTTCCAGATCTTCCAGGCGGAGGGGAGCCTCCCGGAGCGGGGGAGCTTCCTGGAGTGCCGCGGTGACGGGCTGGCCTATACGGCCTTCAAGCGCTCCGCGGACGGGCGGGGGTATGTTCTGCGCCTGTTCAATACCGGGGACGCGCCCTCGGAGCTGGCGCTGAGAGCCAGGGAGGGATATACATATTACCGCAGCAATATCCTGGAAGAACCATGTGTGCTGTTGGAGCCGGACAGCGGCGGGGCCCTGCGCCTGCCGGTGGGCGGCAGGGAGATATTAACCATTCGACTTGAGACTATCTGATATGGAAAAAAAAGAATTGATTATTTTTACAGACATTGGCGACACGGTCATCGATGAGGGAACGGAAATTCGGGACGTTCCCGGGGGAGTCGTCCACAGGGCCGGCTGTATCCCCGGGGCCAAGGAGACCATGCTGTCCCTGTACGGGCAGGGGTATACCATCGTCATGGTCGCGGACGGGCTGGTGCAGTCCTTCCGCAACACCATGGAGGGCAACGGGCTGGACCATATCTTTACCGCCCGGGTCATCTCCGAGGCCGTGGGCGCGGAAAAGCCGGACCGGATCATGTTTGAGCGGGCCATGGAGAGCCTGGGCCTGACGGAGGCGGACAAGTCCCGCGTCATCATGGTGGGAAACAACCTGTCCCGGGACGTGCTGGGGGCCAACCGGTTCGGCATCGCCTCCGTGCATCTGTGCTGGTCCCCGCGCTATCCCGCCCAGGCCGCCGGTCCGGAGGAGGAGCCGGTCTACCGGATCTACCGTCCCGCGGAGCTTCTGCCCCTGGTGGAGCGGCTGGAGCGGCAGCTGGAGTCCCGTCCGGCTGAGGGTTCTGGGCCAACCATGCCCTTCTGAACGCGGAGAACGAGGTTCCGGCCCTGGGGGCTGGACCGTTTTGCCCTGCGGAGCGATCCGCTGGGAGAACAGACTGTATTGGAGGAAGTTGGATCATGAGCATTCCTAGACCGGAATATCCCCGTCCCCAGTTTCAGCGGGACGGGTGGATGAACTTGAACGGACAATGGGATTTTTCCTTTGACCGGCCGGTGTTTGACCGGAAGATCACCGTGCCCTTTGCCTATCAGTCGAAGCTGTCCGGCATTGGCTTGTCCGAACGGCACGACGAGGTGTGGTACCGCCGCAGCTTCGCGCTCCCGGTGGATTGGGAGGGGAAGACGGTGTTCCTCCACTGCGGCGCGGTGGATTACCGCTGCCGGGTGTGGGTCAATGATCACCTGTGCGGAGAGCATGAGGGGGGCCACGTTGGCTTTGCCTTCAATGTGACTCACGCCCTGCGTCCCGGTGAGAATCTGGTGACGGTCCAGGCGGAGGATATCCGCTCGGACATGTCCATGCCCCGGGGCAAGCAGTACTGGAAGGATCAGCCGGAGTCCATTTTCTACACGCCCACCACCGGCATCTGGCAGACGGTCTGGCTGGAGCCTGTGGAGGCGGCCCATATCTGCCGGGTGGACGTGACGCCGGACCTGGACCGGCGCACGGTGGAATTTGCCTACACCTTGTCCCGGGAGGGGCTGGAGCTGGAGATCGAGGTGGGATTCCAAGGGACGCCGGTGGCGAAGCTGCGCACGGAGGCCTACCGCGCCGGAGGCCGGGTCCTGGTGGACCTGGACAAGGAGCGGCTGGGCGGGGACAACTTCATCACCACCTGCGCCTGGAGTCCCAGGAAGCCGCGGCTGTTTGACGTGGTCTACCGCCTGTATCAGGACGGAGAACTGCGCGATACGGTACACAGCTACTTCGGCCTGCGGAAGATATCCGTGGAGGACGGAGTGATCCTCCTCAACAACTACCCCTACTGCCAGAAGCTGCTGCTGGACCAGGGCTACTGGCGGGACTCCCTGCTGACGGCGCCCGCGGATGAGGACTTTGTCTCGGATATCCAGTATGCCAAGGCTATGGGCTTTAACGGGGTGCGCAAGCATCAGAAGGTGGAGGACCCGCGCTTCCTGTACCACGCGGACCGGCTGGGGCTTCTGGTGTGGGGGGAGATGGCCAACGCCTTTGAGTTCTCCTCCGACTACGTCTGCCGGTTTACCCGGGAGTGGATGGAGGTGCTGCGGCGGGACTACAACCATCCCTGCATTGTGGCGTGGACGCCTCTCAACGAGTCCTGGGGCGTGGAGGATATCAGCTCCAACAGCCGTCAGGCCCATCACAGCCGGGCTCTGGTGGAGCTGACAAAGTCCCTGGACGCCACCCGCCTGGTCATGTCCAACGACGGCTGGGAACAGACCATTCCCGATGTGCTGGGGGTCCACGATTACGCGCCTGAGAAGGAGGTGCTCGACCAGCGCTACGGCACGCTGGAGGAGGTCCTGAGCCACCGTCCGGCGGGACGGGCTCTGTTTGCCCCCGGCTGCGGCTATACCGGACAGCCGGTGATGGTGACGGAGTGCGGCGGTATTTCCTTCAATGTGGAAGACGCCTCCGGATGGGGCTATACCAACGCCGGGCGGGTGGAGGACTTTTACCGGATCTATCACCAGGTGGTTTCCGCTATGCTGGCGTCCCCGGTGGTCCAAGGGTTCTGCTATACCCAGCTGACTGATGTGCAGCAGGAGCAGAACGGGCTTCTGAGCTTTGATCACAAGCCTAAATTTGACTGCGGGGTGATCCGGGCCATCAACGAGGGACGCTGGTCGCCCGGCGGGGCCGCCGTTCCGGAAGGGAAGTAGGGCCGGGGAACGGCGGCCCCCCTCTGCGCCCAGACGGGGCGCGCCCGGCCGGGGCGATAGGCAGCGTGGACGCTTGGATATGATTGGAATATGGGCGATGATCAGATCGGGAAATCCGGGAAGACATCGGAGAAGAATTTATCCGGCGGGAGCTGAAGTTCGTTGGCGGAATAGACAATATTGAGAACGGCAAGCCTGTCATTGGAAAAGGGGGCGAAAGCAGCGGCGGCAGACCAGGCGCCGTCCCGAAGCTCTTCAACCAATATACCGTAGGGGGTTGAGGAAGAGGGCGTTTCATGGAGCGTGTATCGGAATTGGGCGGATGGGTCCTCAGGGGGCGCGGCATGGTTTTCCATGAAGAAGAGATCCTCGGAAGTCTTTACGGCGAGAAGGAGCATATCAAGAGCATGTTTGGCGGATGCTCTGGTGTTGGGGTGCAGGGACTGGATATAGCGAGAGATATACTCGAAACAGGAATGCAGCGACTGGCCGTCAGCGGGAAGATCGGAGACGAGCGCGGCAGGGGATATGTGCAGTTTTTGGGCAATATGTTTTACCGTGCCGGCCCTGGGGAGTCTCCTGCCGGACTCGTATTCTATCAGAGAGGAGAGGGAGATATCCAACATTTTCGCAAACTTCCTCATGGTCATGCCGCGAGCTTTCCGCTCCTTTTTCAGCGCGGCCGCAAAACTATTTGGGGTGCACAAAAGACCACCTCCTTGTTTTTAGCATAAAGAGGGGCATTTTGTCAGTGGATGCCAACTGGCGGGAATCGATTGAATACAGCCAGTCCGTCAGAAATCAAAGGTTAACCGATTCGCCCCCGAGGATGAACCGGTACTGGATGTTCACCTGGGCCGGGATGATCTTCATGGCGCGCCGCGTCTCTCCCGGCTCTCCCATGGTCTCCCCGCAGATGGGGCACGAAGGATCGGATCAACTGGGAAGGAGACGGCTTCTTCTGCCCCCCTTTTGGAAAATCCTGTGAAATCTTGTGGCTTCACATCTGCAAATTGATTTTGAAATTAAGCACTTATAGATTTGCGCTGGTGCAGAAGCATCCCTGCAAATTGGAAGCAATAAGATAAGGCCCTTGCCAAGCGAAACGCTGGCAAGGGCCTTATTTTTGCTGGATGTTTCCATCCTCCCGGTCAAGCTCCCGGATATCGCAGCCTATCAGGTCCTGCATAATGTAGAACAGGGATTCCTTCGCTTGTTTTTTAATGATATTGGGGAGTAAACCTTTGCGTATCCTATAGTTTTTGTATCCATTACTTACATGGTTACAGAGTGGGAAGTTAAGGTTTTGGTGCTCGTACCAGTGCTATTAGTTGCATAAATATCAACCACGGCCCGGTAGGAATAGCCAGAATACTTAGGTGAGTAAGGAATTGTTGCAGAGTGCCAAATATCATCGGTAGTCTGCATTTCTGGCACATCTTCAGGCGTGAGTGTACTTTCTGTAATCCAGCGTGATCCACTATAGCGTTGAATCGCAATTTTACTTGCGCCAAGGTCATCCATTACAGAAACTGCGTCAACAGAAAAGTATATCCAGAGATTACCGTCTGTACCTGCCTTAACGATTGCAGAACTGCTATCAATCCGGGTACTTGCACGCATATCCATTGCAAAGGTTGATGTAGACATAAGCATCAGGACTGCAAAAAGTAATGACATCCCTCGAACTATTTTCTTGTACATGCTATACCATCTCCTTACGTTGTGTGTTCATATGCAGAAAGCACCATTTGTTTCAATACTTGCTTTTCGACAGGACCATTAACAAGACATTCATAGTGCTCCGTTACCCATGCCACACAGTTGCTGTTAATGTTTTCGAACAAATAAAACGTAAAACCGTCAACAACAAAAGTTTCGACAGTCACACCTGTTTTTTCCATCTGCACATTTGCGCAACCCTCATAGTATTTGATTTGAATCTTTAGATAATTGGTTCCATCATAATATTTTGCAAACAGGCTTATAAAGGAATTATCGTCAGGCCAAAATTTCACACGAACATTTTCAAATTCATATCCTTCAGGAACCCATGTTGGCTCACGGAACTCTGTTATGCCGTAGGCATCTAATGCGTCTTGAAGTGTTTCATAATGCTCTGCATCATTTACAGCGTTAGCCCTGTTTCTTAAATTAGAATCATCATCTCCATCATCTGCACTTTCCGAGTTAATAGAGCCCAAACTGAACACCTCGTCTGTCCACCGCGCTATCGCTCCAAAAACATCCACACCTGATGCCTGTGCAGCTACCATGCTGCCCATAAGGCAGATAACGGTAAGAATGGCAACCAATCCGATGCGCCAAACAGAACTTGCTTTATGACTGGGGCTATCGGTTTTGTCTTCGGCAGGAAAAGACTGGAGCAATTTGGCTTTGAAATTGGCAAAAGCGGCCTCCGAATCTGGTACTTCCGGCATGGGGGCTTTCCGGTCCAGCGCGGCAAGATATGCGTCGATCAATGCGGGGTCATAGTTTTCCTCCGTCATACTTTCCAAGGCTTCGTTCAAGCCGTCAGTCAGCTCTTCTTCGGTCATGGCCTCCAGCATTTTGGTAAACACATCACCGCCGGCGGGACGATTTGACGGACTGCCGTGCTGTTTATTCGCTATATCTTTCAAGGTGCACCTCCAATCCCCTCAATATGTACATGTGTTGAGAGGGCCGTTTTGTGAAAAGAAATTTCCAATTTTTTCGACTTTATCTGACTGAACAAATTCGGAGCAAAAAACTTGTCATATTTGCACAATATATCTAAGCTTAATGGACCGGCTTCTCCCGAAAGAGTTCCCGGCACTTGATCACTGCCTGTGAGACCCGTTTGCGGCAGAGCTCCTCGGAAATATCCAGCCGTTTCGACATTTCACTATAGCTCATATTCTCCTCAAACCGCCAGATGAGTATTTCCTTCTCCTTGTCCTGCAGCTGTACCGGCAGCAGTTGATTCAGTGATTCATCTACCGTTTGGGCAGGAACGTCGATGGCTTCGTCTAATGGAATATCTTGGCGGACTGATGCGCGCAGACCGTTTTTGATCAAGTTTTGGAGCGTCTGCGCCAGCCAAGCTTCCGGTTTTGGATGCTGTATCATCTTTTTCTTATGGAAGATCGCAAGCAGAAAAGTGTCATGAACCAGATCCTGCGCCAGCGCCCAGTCCTTCGTTTTACGATATGCGATACCTATCAGCCTCTTATATTCTTTGGTGTATAGAGGCGCAATGAAGTCATTCCAGTTATATCCCACACCGATACCTCCACTATTTTGCCAGTCAGCGTTTGCCGCCAAACGGCAAATTTCAATACACAGATGCTGTATAGTCCAGCACCATTGTACCATACCACATTTCAAAATAAAAGTCTGCAGGCAACATTATCTTCCTACAGATATCGTGCTGCTTTATGCTCTTCGTTTTTCTGCATTATAGCTCTAAAAATGCCCAAGTCAATGCCGGATACATTGACTTGGGCAGAATTTTTGCTCCCGCTCCCGTCAGGGGAGGCAGTAGAGGGCGATGCAGATAAATTGCAGGACGCTCCCAGCCAGGACGAACAGGTGCCAGACAAAGTGCATATACTTCCCCTGGGCCTTGTAGAACACGATCCCTGCCGTGTAGGCTACGCCGCCTCCCGCCAGGAGGGCCAGGCCCAAGGGCGGCAGGGTGGCGATAATGGCCCGCATGGCCAGGACCACCAGCCAGCCCATCAGGGCGTAAAGGGCCAGAGAGACCTTGTCGAAACGCTTGAGGTCGATGGTGTTGAGGACGATGCCCACCACCGCCAGGGTGGTGTTGGTCAGAAACAGCATCCAGCCGGTGCGGCCCCCCACCACCAGCAGGGACATGGGCACGTAGGTCCCCAGGATCAGGACGAAAATGGAGCAGTGGTCCATGATCCGCAGGGCCCTCTTTACCTTCGGGTCCCGGACGCCGTGGTAGACCGCCGAGGCGGTATACAGCAGGACTAAGCTGAACGCATAGGCCGTCAGGCTGAACCCGGCCTTCGCGGAGCCGGACAGGATGCCCCGCACCGCCAGCGGCGCGGCGAAGGACAGGGCCAGGACGGCCCCCAGGCCGTGGGATATGGTGTTGGCGATCTCCTCGCCTCTGGTCTGGCTCCTCTTGATCTTCTCAGATGCCATGTGACGCTCCTTTCTCCAGTCTTATGGACTGGAACACCTGATATTTGATATTAGTATATCCTGTTTTGCTCCATATGTCAAGCGCGGCGGCACAATTATTTTTTGATTTTTTATATTGCATTATACCGCTGAATCCGCTATACTTGTGTTCAGCAAAAAAAGTGAAGGGAGCAAGCGTGTATGCGCAATGGAAAAGGAGATCCGGGACAACGGCTGTCGGAGTGGCTGGACAAGCTGGAGCGGTTCGATCTGCCGGACTGGGACAGCCTGCCGCAGCTGGACCTCTACATGGATCAGGTGATCCTGCTGCTGACCCGGTATCTCTCCCCTTTGGAGCGGTATGGCGAGGAGAAGGCCATTACCGCCAGCATCATCAACAACTACGTGCGCATGAAGGTCATGCCGCCGCCGGTGAAGAAGCGGTACTCGCGGGTCCACCTGGCCTACCTGATCATCATCTGCACCCTGAAGCAGAGCCTGAGCATCTCCTGCATCCAGCGGATGCTGCCGGAGGACCACGGCGAGGAGGCCGCCAGGGCACTGTACGAGGCCTTCGTGCGGCAGTACCGGTCCTCCATCCGGTTTTTGTGCGCGCTGCCCATCCAGGGGACGTGCCTGGAGATCCGGCGGGACGCCAGCCTGCCGCTGGGGGGCGGGGACAGCCTGGTCACCACCTCCGCCATCCTCTCCACCCTCTCCAAGTCCCTCACGGAGTACCTGCTTCAGGAGGAGGCCTGCGCCGAGGAGGATCTGGAGGACGAATAGCGAAAAATCGGGACGGACCTTTGAGAGGGCCCGTCCCTTTACGCTTTTCCGGGGACAGGGCATGACCTGTCCGGGGGGCGCATATCCTGTAGCGGTGATGTGAATGAAAAAAATGCTGCCCGTCGCCGCCATCCTGGCGGCCGCCGCCCTGCTGCTCCTCCACCCCCAGGAAGCCGCCGCCGCCGTCCGGGAGGGGCTGGCCCTGTGCGGGGGAACGGTGATCCCGTCCCTGTTCCCCTTCTTTGCGGCGGTCTCCCTGCTGCTCCAGCTGGGGGCGGCGGAAGCCCTCCAGGGGGCCTGCGGGAAGATCATGGGGCCCCTGTTCCACATGCGGGGCGCCTGCGCCCTGCCGCTGCTGGCGGGACTGCTGGGAGGCTATCCCAGCGGGGCGGCGGCCGTGGCGGGACTGTATGAACAGGGCGGTATCTCCCGGCAGGAGGCGGAGCTGCTGCTGGGGTTCTGCGACAACTGCGGCCCGGCGTTCCTGCTGGGGTACGTCGGCGCGGGAGTCCTGGGGGACCTGGGGGCGGGGGCGGCGCTGTTCGCCGTCCATGCTGCCGCCGCCGTGCTGTGGGGGACGGTGCTGTGCCGGGTCCGCCGGGAGCGGGGCGCCGCGTCCGCCGGAGGCGGGCGGATACGGAGGACGGCGTCCTTCCCCCAGGCCCTGACCGCCGCCGTGTCCGGGGCGCTGCAGTCCATGCTGAACATCTGCGCCTTCGTGGTGCTCTTCCGGGTGCTGGCGGCGCTGCCGCCGGTCCCGCTCCCGTTCCCCGCCCTGGGGGCCCTGGAGATGGTCTCCGCCGCCGCCGCGCTCCCGGAGGGACGGTGGGCCTTCCCCGCCGCCGCCGCCCTGACGGGGTGGGGCGGGCTGTCCGTACACTGTCAGGCCATGTCCGTGGCCGGGTCCGCCGGGTTGTCCTTCCGGTGGCACTGGCTGGGGAAAGCGGTCCAGGCTGCCGTGTCCTTCCTGCTGGCCGCCGGGGTGCAGTATGCCCTCTCCATAGGGCTCTGACGCCGGGCAGAAAAACGCTCAATTACGCGCGGATTCGGCAATACTGGAAAACTTTTCCAATCATGTCGAACGAATTTCTGGGTTTTTAAGACGAAAACTACACGTTTCGACTTGTGTTTTCTGTCTGTTTATGGTAATTTGTAAGCAAGGCGCAACGAAGCTTCGATTTTTCGTCTAAAGAGACGGATGGCCCTCTATTCATGTCGACATGCAAACTTTTGAAAGGATCTACGCGTATGGACAACAGAATCAAAATCATGTTGGCGGACGCCGATACCGACGCCTGCAGTATGCTGCGGGAAGCCCTGGAACAAACCGGACGGTTTGATGTGACCGCTTCCACGGGCGACGGCAGCGAAGTCCTGTCCCTGATCGAAAAAACAAGGCCGGACATCCTGGTCCTGGACCTGGTGCTGCCAGGACTGGACGGTCTGAGCATCATGCAGCGGATGGAGGGGGACCGGGCTCCCATGGTCTTGATGACCTCTTCCATCGCCAACCACGAGACCATCGCCCAGGCGGGCGAGCTGGGCGCCGCCATGTTTATCCGCAAGCCCTACAGCGAGGACGCCATGGTGGAAAACCTCCTCCGCCTGGCGGAGAAGGCGGACCCCAAGGTCCACGCGCCCGGGCTGGAGGAGCTGGTGACCTCCATCATCCACGAGGTGGGCGTCCCCGCCCACATCAAAGGGTATCAATACGTGCGGGAAGCGATCATGATCACCGTGGAGGACATGGACGTGATCAACTCCGTCACCAAGGTACTCTATCCGGAGGTGGCCAAGCGCTACCACACCACCCCCAGCCGGGTGGAGCGCGCCATCCGCCACGCCATCGAGGTGGCCTGGGACCGGGGCGACCTGGAAACGCTGCAAAAATTCTTCGGCTACACAGTCAGCAACGCCAAGGGGAAACCCACCAATTCTGAATTTATCGCTATGATCAGCGACCGTATCCGACTCAAGCTTAAAAACGCCACCGCCTGACCGCGCCCTCCGCCGCGCAGGAGAACGCAAAGCTTACCGTCATGCCGGATATTAGAGAGAATTGAATGGAATATGCGCCTACAGACCACTCTCCCTCGCCGTGCGCGGCGGCGGGGGAGTGGGTTCTTTTTTTTACTTGACAAAGATGCTTTTTCCCGCTATACTACCACCAGTTGAAGCGATGACGGGAACCAGTAGCGCGGCATCGTCCTGCCAAGAGAACCCCCGGGCGGTGGAAGGGGGAGAGGACGGCGGCGTGAATACATCCCTGAGCAGCGGACCGAAGCGGCGAAAGCCGTGGGTAGGCTCCGCCGGGCGCGCCCGATACAGCGCGGAGGTCCTGCCGGGGACCTCGTGAGGCCGCGTCCCGGGAGGGGCCGGCGAACCAGAGGTGGTACCGCGAGTTTTCGCCCTCTGTCCATGTGGGACGGGGGGCGTTGTTTTATTGGCGGAAGGACAGGAAGGGAGCGGCATATGCTGGAAAATAAAATACGGACTCCAGAGGAGGTGGAGGCCTATCTCCACGAACTGAGGGAGTGGATCGCCGGTGAGGAGGAAGCAGCGGCGGAAGAAATGTCCGCGTTCTTCACCAAGCGCCTGGCGCACTACGAGGACGTCCACCTGGGGAACTGGGGAGAGCTGTACGCCCATATCGCGGATTTCTTTGACGGTGGACTGGAGACGCTGCTGGACATTGGCTGCGGCACCGGGCTGGAGCTGGAGGCCGTCTACCGCCGGTTTCCGGAGGCGGCGGTCACTGGGATCGACCTCTCCGGCGATATGCTGGCAAAGGCCCGGGAGAAGTTTGCCGGGAGGGGCTTTCGGGGGATCGAGGCGGACTATTTTGTCCATCCGTTTCCGGCGGGGGCCTTTGACGCGGCGCTCTCCTTTGAGACGCTACACCACTTCCCGTTTGAGAAAAAAGGACAAATCTACGAAAAGCTGTTTCAGGCGCTGAAAAACGGCGGATATTATATCGAGTGCGACTATGTCGCCTGCTGTCAGGAGGAGGAAGACCTGTGCCGGGAACGGATGGCGCGGGCCCGGGCGAGAAGCGCGCTGCCGGAGGACGTCTTCCTCCACGTCGACACCCCGCTGACGCTGGAGCATCAGGTGGAGCTGATGGAGCGGGCCGGGTTCCGGGTGCGGGTCCTGTACCAAAACTGCGGGACTGTGGTCTTCCGGGCGGAGAAGCGGAGGGACGCGTAATGGAACGGGAATGCTGCCTGCGCTGCGGCGGGAAAATGGTTCATATCGGGCAGGAAAAGCTGCAATTGGGGCAGTATTGGGACCAGCTTTTTTCGGGAGCGCTGGAGGTAGACATCTACTGCTGCCGGGACTGCAAGAAGCTGGAGTTTTACGCGGTGGAAGCGCCGGAGGAGGAAGAAGACAGCATTGCCCAGGTCCCTTGTCCCTACTGCGGCCAGCTCCATGAGATTGACAACCCCAAGTGCCCTCACTGCGGGCAGCGGCTGCTGGAGTGAGCTGCCGCACAGTAATAAGTGAAATAATTACAAAATTATAATAAAAGGAAACGAACTATGCAGTTATACGAAGAACTGGTGGCCCGGGCGCGGAAGCGAAGCGCGTTGCCGGAGGACATCTTCCTCCACATCGACACCCCGCTTACACTGGAGCATCAGGTGGAACTGATGGAGCGGGCTGGGTTCCGGGTGCGGGTCCTGTACCAAAACTGCGGGACTGTGGTCTTCCGGGCGGATAAAGCGCAGAAAGGACGGCGGGGCGTTTCATGAGTTTTATCATCCGGAAGGGGACGGCCGGGGACCTGGATATGATAGAAAGGCTGTACGGCGAGGTCTGCGACCATATGGCGGCCACCGTCAACTATTGCGGCTGGAAGCGGGACGTCTACCCGGCCCGGCAGGACGCGGAGGCGGGAATAGGGGAGGGCGCCCTCTTCCTGGCGGAGGCGGACGGCGAGGCGGCGGGCTCCTTCATCCTGCGTCCCAAGCAGGAGGACGCCTATACCGGCGGGACATGGCAGGCGGCGCTGGAGGAACGGGACGTGCTGACGGTCTATACGTTCGCCGTGCATCCCGAGCGGCGTGGGCAGGGCGTTGGACGGGCCATGCTGGAATTTGCCGCCCGGTATGCCGCAGAACAGGGCGCGAAGGCGCTGCGGCTGGACGTGTACGAGGGGAACCTCCCGGCGATACGGCTGTACGAGTCCGCCGGGTTCCGGTACGCGGGCACCGTCAGCCTGGGGCTGGAGGACATCGGCCTGGACTGGTTCCGGCTGTATGAGAAGATGCTGCAGCGGTATTGAAACCGGCGGGGCATATGAGGAAAACGGTATGTTATATTTGAAAGAAGCAAATTTTGAAGATATTGAAAAAGAGTTTTTATTCGTCCGCGACATGCCCGTTGATGAAAATGGCCTGACAAACAAATGGAACGGTGTTTCCTTCGAGGATTTCAGGGATAAGGCATTGCCGGAGATGCTCGCGTTTGCAAAAGGGGAAGATCTGCCGGAAGGGCTCGTGCCGGAAACATTCCTGTTTTTATGGAGCGATGACGAGATCGCGGGGCAGTTTCGTATCCGGCATCATCTCTGCGAGTCTTTAAGGACCGGCGGGGGACATATCGGCTATTTCATTAAAAAGGAGTTCCGGAATAAGGGCTTCGGGAAGGAAGGGCTCCGGCAGGCCTTGCAGATCGCAAGAACGATCATCCCGGAAGAGGAAATATATCTGCGCGTCAATAAAGACAATCCCGCTTCATTGCAAGTGATGCTATATAATGGCGGATATATCAAGCATGAAGATGAACATAAATATTATGTGAGGATCAAAAAATGACAGGGCCGCGCTTTTTGAGCGGGTGATCGTATGATCGGACGGCCTTCACCTAAAATTTCTTAATCATTAAAATAATTATTTGAAAAGGAGCCATCATCATGAAACTATACGAAGAACTGGCGGCCCGGGGGTTGATCGCCCAGGTCACCAACGAGGACGAAATTCGAGAAATGATCAACGCGGGCAAGGCCACCTTCTACATCGGCTTTGACTGCACTGCCGACAGTCTGACGGCGGGCCACTTCGTGGCCCTGACCTTTATGAAGCGCCTGCAGCAGGCGGGCAACAAGCCCATCGCCCTCATCGGCGGCGGCACCACCATGATCGGCGACCCCTCCGGGCGCACCGATATGCGGAAAATGCTCACCCGGGAGGACATCGACCACAACGCTCAGTGCTTTAAGCATCAGATGGAGCGGTTTATTGAGTTCGGCGAGGGCAAGGCCCAGATGGTCAACAACGCGGACTGGCTGCTGAACCTGAACTATGTGGACCTGCTGCGGGAGGTGGGGGCCTGCTTCTCCGTGAACAACATGCTCCGGGCGGAGTGCTACAAGCAGCGTATGGAGAAGGGCCTCAGCTTCCTGGAGTTCAACTATATGATTATGCAGTCCTACGACTTCTACCACCTCTTCCAGAGCCACAACTGCAACATGCAGTTTGGCGGCAATGACCAGTGGAGCAATATGCTGGGCGGTACAGAGCTTATCCGCCGGAAGCTGGGCAAGGACGCACACTGCATGACCATCAACCTCCTCACCGACTCCCAGGGCAACAAGATGGGCAAGACTGCAGGCAACGCCGTGTGGCTGGATCCCAACAGGACCAGTCCCTACGACTTCTACCAGTACTGGCGGAACGTGGAGGACGCGGACGTGATGAAGTGCATCCGCTGGCTCACCTTCCTGCCCCTGGAGCAGGTGGACGAGATGGACGGCTGGACCGGCAGCCAGCTCAATCAGGCCAAGGAGATTTTGGCCTGGGAGCTGACCAATATGGTCCACGGCAAGGAGGAGGCCGACAAGGCCCAGAACGCCGCAAAGGCCCTCTTCGGCGGCGGCGGGGACAACGCCAACATGCCCACTACCGAGCTGACCACCGACAGCTTCGGCGACGGGGAGATCGGGATCATGAATCTGCTGGTGGCCTGCGGCCTGGCGCCCTCCAAGGGGGAGGCCCGGCGGCTGGTGCAGCAGGGCGGCGTGTCCGTCAACGACCAGAAGGTGACGGACATCGATCAGAAGTACGGCTGCGAGCTGTTCCTGGGGGATGGCGTCATCATCAAGAAGGGGAAGAAGGTCTTCCACCGGGCCGTGATGAACTGAAGACAGAAGAGACCCGCCGGTCGATGGGACCGGCGGGTCTTTCCTATGGACCGGACATGGCGCCGCGGAGCTTTTCCAGGGCGCGCTTCTCCAGGCGGGAGATCTGGACCTGGCTGACGCCCAGGATGCGGGCGCACTGCTGCTGGGTCAGGCCCTTGTAGAACCGGAGGAGGATCGTCTCCCGCTCGCGGTCCGGCAGGGCGTCGATGGCCGAGCGCAGGGCGATCTTCTCCAGCAGATGCTCCTCGGTGACCGGGGAGGCCAGGGTGGACTCCAGGGTCAGGCCCTCGGCGTTCTCCTGCTGGAGGCTGTCCGGCGGCGCGGCGGCCAGCTCCGCCATGGCGATCTCCTCCGGGGTGAGGCCCGTGGCCTCGCTGAGCTCCGACAGCACCGGCTCCCGGCCCAGCTGGGCCCGCAGGCGCTCCCGGGCCGTGTAGACGCTGATGCTCTGTTCCCGGAGGCTCCGGCCCACCTTGATGAGGCCGTTGTCCCGGAGGTAGCGCCGGATCTCCCCGGCGATCTTGGGCACGGCGTAGGTGGAGAACTGGGTGCCGTAGGAGGCGTCGAACCCCCGGACCGCCTTGATGAACCCCAGACAGCCCAGCTGGTAGAGGTCGTCCGGCTCCACGCCCTTGCCGAAGTACCGGCGGACCACCGCCCAGATCAGGCCGCTGTTCTCCTCCAGCACCCGGGCCGCGGCGGCCTCGTCCCCCTGCCTGGCCTGGGCCAGGAGGTCCAGCGTCCCGGCGGTCATCGCGGCGCTCGCCGGGGCTGGACGCGGCGGCGCATGGTGACCCGGGTGCCCTTCCCCTCCTGGGAACGGACGGTGAGGCGGTCCATGAAGCTCTCCATGATGGTGAAGCCCATGCCGCTGCGCTCCTCGCCGCCGGTGGAAAAGAGGGGCTGCCGGGCCTTCTCCACGTCCGCGATGCCCAGGCCCCAGTCACGGACCGACAGCTCCAGGACGTTCCCCTCCAGGATGCGGGCCTTGATGACGATCTTCCCCAGGCGGTCGGGGTAGGCGTGGACGATGGCGTTGGTCACCGCCTCGCTGACGGCGGTCTTGATGTCCCCCAGCTCCTCCAGGGTGGGGTCCAGCTGGGCGGCGAAGCAGGCGACCGCGCCCCGGGCGAAGCCCTCGTTGGCGCTGTGGCTGAGAAATTCCAGGGATATGTAGTTGGTGCTCTTGGTTTTCATGACGTCCCTCCTTGATGCCCCGGGGTCCGGAGACGCCGGGGCATGTGATCGGTTTCCTTCGTACAGGCCCTCATACCAGGTCCACGTACCGGCCCAGACCCGCCGTCTCCAGGACCCGGGAGGCCTGCCGGGGGATGTTCACCACCACCAGCGTTCCGGAGAGGGCCTCCATGCGCCGCTTGGCGCGCAGGACCACGGCGATGCCGGAGCTGTCCATGAAGGTCAGCCCGCCCAGGTCCAGCAGGGTCTTGGCGGGCAGGTTCTGCTCCATGCAGCGGTCGATGGAATCCATCAGGCCCTTGGCGGCGTGGTGGTCCAGCTCGCCGGTGAGGGTGATGGTCAGCTGGCGGTTCTCTGCTTTGTATTTCATCTCCATGGCTCGTCCTCCTCCGCGCGTAAAAAAATGACTGCAGGCGTTTTCGCTTGCAGTCATTATAAGTTCTCCTGCCGTTCGCTTTTTGTCGAAAGGGGGCGGCGGGGGAAATTTTCCTTTATTTCTGCTCGTTCAGGTAGAGTTCCACCCGGCTCTGGATGGCCTTGGCGGCTTCCTCTGCCGTCCGGTCACCGGCGAAGCAGGCCCCGGCCTGCTCCCGGACGATGGCCCAGATGCTCTCGTCCCGGCTTACCAGGCTGTCCGCCGCCTCGTAGAGGGCCATGATCTGGTCGTAGTCCTCCTGCGTGGCGGGCTTGAGCATGACGCTCTTTCCGCCGACGAACAGATAGACGGTCCCCTCCAGCATGGGCTCGCCGTCCGGGCCAACGATCGTATTGCCGGTCTCGTCCTTCAGATAGCTGAACTCCATGCTTTTCTCGGCGGCCTGCTCAAAGTCGGCCCGGTTGACAGGGAAGTCGAGGCCTGGAGCCGCCTGCTCCCCGACGGGCAGCAGGACCTGGCGCAGAAAGCTCCAGGCTCCTTCAGCATCCTTGCAGGAGGCGGACATTGCCATGCCGCCTTCTGTGCTGAAGCTGACGCCGCTGCCCCCCTCGCTGGGGTAGCCCGCGAAGGTCACTCCGCCGCCGAACAGGGCGCGGTACAGCTGGATGGACTGGAGGTCGTTGAGATATACCGGCAGCAGCAGCTGTGCGCCGCTGGCTACCCGGGTGTACTCGTCCATATCCTCCCCGGAAGCCTGCGCCGGTAAGGAGGCGCAGAACTCCAATATCGCCTGGAACTCCGGGGAATCAAAGCGGGCTGTGCCCGCCTCCCAGTCCACGAAGCTGTCCAGGCCGTTTGAGAACATCGTCTCAAAGACGGAATCCTTTGTCAGACCGGGACCCAGGACGCTGCAGCCCGCAGGCATCTTCGCCAGGGCGGCGCGGAGCTCCTCCAGGCTCCAACCCATCTTGTCCCCCACGGCGGCAGGCGCGCCCGCCGCCGTCTCCAGGGCGAAGCGCTGGAACACCTGATAGAGCTTCCCGTCCATGGAGGCGGCCTCCAGAGGACGCTCCATGACCTTGTCCCGTCCCAGCTCGGGGTCGGACTCGATGTAGGGCCACAGGTCCGCCAGAAGACCCCGGGCGGCGTACCGCCGCAGGGGGATGCCGCCGGACACGTCCAGCAGGTCCGGCATGTTCCCCGCCAGGATCTCCGTGTTGAGCTTGCTGAGTCCCGCCGAGGCGTCGGCGGAGGTGTTGTATTCGGAATAGTCCTGAATCTCGATACGGTACTGGCTGCTGGTGCGGTTAAATTCCAGTACGCGGGCCCTGGTCTCGCTGCTCAGGCCCATGGTGGCCAGGGTGAGGACCGTCCGCCCCGCCAGCTCCTCCTCCCCGGCAGGGGCCAGACGGGCCCGGGAGTAGGACGCCGGCCAGCTGCCTTCCCGCAGCGCCGCCGTCCCCCGGCCGTCCGGCAGGAGGGCCAGGGTCTCCACCTGTCCCTTGTCCACCCCTGCGCCGCTCCAGCTCAAAACCTTTTCCGGCGCGGCGTTTTCCACGGACCAGCCGTAGAGGCTGTCGCCGCTGCTGTAAAAGAAGTCGTACCGCTCGTTTCCGTCATAGATCCGGCCCGCGCTGCCGGTCAGGGGGCGGGACGCGCCCAGGGACTGGCTCTCCAGGTCGATGGGGTAGACGGTGCGGCCGCTCCCGTCCCCGGTTACCGCGCCCACGCCGCCGGCCAGGGGAACCAGCCGCTCCACCGTCTCCTGCCCCTTACAGGTGAAGAGAACATTCAGCCCAGCATCCAGCACGGTTACCGATGCGCCGGAGGCGGCGTACAGCTGGTCCTCCCGGTCCATCCGAGTGTCGGTGACGGCGTCCACGCCCAGCTTCTCCGCCAGCTCCGTTATGTCCACCCGGTTCAGCTCCTGGGCTCCAGAGGCGTCCAGCTTCCGCCAGACCTGGCTCGCCCAGCCGATGTCGCCGCCTGTAACCGTGAGTCCGCTTCCCAGATCATCCAGAGTCATGTCCTCCAAGCCGCCGGAGACGCGCTCCAGCACCCAGAGGGAGCCGTCCTCGCAGGGGACGATGGCGGCCACGGAGGCCCCCTCTCCCGGCGTATAGCCCTCCAGCTTCACAGGCTCTCCGCCGGCCGCGTCCATCCGGTACAGCGCGGCGCTGCCGGCGCCGGAGGAGAAGGTGAAGCTGCCATCGTCCGAGACAGAGGTTGTGGTGGAGAAGCTGCCGGACGAAATCTCCTCGCCGTCCTCCTCCGGCGGTTCCTCCTCCAGGCCCGCCAGGTACAGATTCCCGCCGCCTGCGGCGGAGGCGGTAAGCTCCGTCAGGGGCAGGTCCAGCGCGGAGAGCTCCGAGGTATAGGCTGCTGCCGCAGG
>OFHO01000650.1_pt1 | contig 31109 bp, 26 predicted proteins | sample 1521531 | NCBI WGS metagenome assembly OFHO01 (sample SAMEA3504124, study PRJEB24116) | mouse gut metagenome | biome: mouse gut; feature: mouse-associated habitat; material: faeces | place: Denmark | collected 2011
TGACGTGGTGGATTATTTCGTAGAAAAATCCATTGCCAACGGCATCGATATTATCCGAATCTTCGACTGCTTGAACGACCTGCGTAATCTGCAGGAAGCAGTGAATGCGACCAATACGGTAAAACAGAGGGAAGGCAGGGGCCATGCCCAGGTAGCATTGTCTTATACGCTTGGGGATGCCTATACTTTGGAGTATTGGGTGGACATGGCGAAGAAGATTGAAGAGATGGGCGCGGATTCCATCTGTATCAAAGATATGGCAGGACTTCTCGTTCCTTATAAGGCGACGGAAATGATTTCCGCCATGAAGAGCGCGACGAAGCTGCCGATCCAGCTCCATACGCATTATACTTCCGGCGTAGCCAGCATGACCTATCTGAAGGCAGTGGAAGCGGGCGTGGATGTGATCGACTGTGCGATCTCGCCGTTTGCCCTGGGTACTTCCCAGCCGGCGACGGAAGTTATGGTAGAAACCTTTAAGGGGACTCCTTATGATACTGGCTATGACCAGAACGTGCTTGCGGAAATCGCGGATTACTTCAGGCCTTATAGGGATGAATGTCTGGCAAGCGGCCTTCTGAATCCGAAGGTGATGGGCGTGGATATCAAGACTCTGCTCTACCAGGTACCGGGCGGCATGCTTTCCAACATGGTAAGCCAGCTGAAAGAGCAGAACGCGGAAGACAAATATTATGATGTGCTGAGAGAGATCCCGGCAGTAAGGAAGGATCTCGGCGAACCCCCGCTCGTTACGCCTTCATCCCAGATCGTCGGCACGCAGGCTGTATTTAATGTATTGCTGGGCGAGCGCTATAAGATGGCGACGAAGGAGACAAAGGCGGTTTTGCGCGGTGAATACGGGCAGACGATCAAGCCGATGAACCAGGAAATCATCGATAAGGTTATTCCGGGCGAAAAGAGGATCACCTGCCGTCCGGCGGATCTGATCGAAAACGAGATGGATAAGCTGGAAGCAGAAATGAAGGAATGGAAGCAGCAGGACGAGGACGTATTGTCCTATGCGTTGTTCCCGCAGGTAGCTACCGATTTCTTCAAATACCGCCAGGCACAGCAGGAAAAAGTGGATATGACCCAAGCGGATACGAAAAATGGGGCTTATCCGGTTTAAGAAGGATTTTATCAGGAGTTGGCCGCCGGGCCAGCTCCTTTTTCAAAAATGAGGATACACAGGATGGAAAAAGATACGAGGAAGGAAGAAGATATCGATATTATTTCAAAGATCAGCGGCCGATATCCCAAAATGAGCAAGAGCCATAAGGCGATTGCGGCTTATATTACCGACCATTATGAACAGGCGGTATTTATGACGGCGGCCAAACTCGGCGAGACCGTGAAAGTAAGCGAGTCTACGGTAGTGCGGTTTGCCTCCGGCATTGGCTATGACGGTTATCCTGAGTTCCAGAAGGCTTTGGAAGAATGGGTGAAGGATAAGCTGAATTCGGTTCAGAAAATCGGCGTGAAGTATGGAAGAAGCACGCAGTCGGAAATTGTCACTTCCGTGCTGGAAGCGGATATAGAAAAAATCAGGGATACCATCGGCCATCTGGACAGCGCGTCTTTTGAAATTGCTGTGGATACGATTCTGGAAGCTAAGGCTGTGTATATTGTAGGAATCAGGAGCTGCGAGCCGCTGGCGGATTTCCTGCATTTTTATCTGAATATGATAAGAGGGAACGTGGTGCTTCTGCGGACGACCAGTACCAGCGAAATGTTCGAGCAGATGATTAGAATCAACGAAAAGGATGCTATCGTGGGGATCAGCTTCCCCAGGTATTCCATGCGCACGCTGAAAGCTATGGAATTTGCCAATGACAGGAACGCCAAAGTGATTGCCATTACGGACAGCGTGCATTCGCCGATGAACTTGTATTCTTCCTGCAACCTTTTTGCCAGAAGCGATATGGTTTCTATCGTGGATTCGCTGGTGGCTCCCTTAAGCCTGATCAATGCGCTGGTAGTGGCGCTCTGCCTAAAGCGTCCTGAGGATGTCAAACATAATCTGGAAGAACTGGAGCAGGCATGGAATAATTACCAGGTTTACCTGAACGACGAGATTAATTTTATCGATGAGGAGCCGATGCTAAATTATCCGCTTCGGACCGAAGAGAAAGCTTCGGGCAGTGAATCGGGCTTTTGATAAAAGTATTTTTGGCAGAAAAAGTTTGGAAGCGAGGAAAAATGAGAAAAATAATAGTAATAGGGGGAGGAGCTGCGGGGATGATGGCAGCTGCTTCCGTACTGCAGGCAGGAGGCAGGGCGGTTCTTTTTGAAAAAAATGAGAAACTGGGGAAAAAGTTGTTCATTACGGGAAAAGGAAGATGCAACCTGACCAACGACTGTGATATGGAAATATTGTTCCAGAATGTCATGACCAATGCCAAGTTTCTTTACAGCTCTTTTTACGGGTTTGACAACCATGCGGCGATGGAATGGTTTGAAACCTGGGGATGTCCGGTGAAAGTGGAGAGGGGAGGGAGAGTATTCCCTGTTTCCGACCATGCGTATGACGTAACGGCGGCGCTGGAGAGACGGCTGCGGAAAGGAAAGGCAGATATCCGGCTCCGTGCGGAGGTAAAAAGACTTCTGGCAGAGGATGGAAAAATAAAAGGCGTGGAACTGGCGGACGGAAAGCTGGAATATGGGGATGCGGTCATCCTGGCTACCGGCGGGCTGTCTTATCCCCTGACGGGATCCGACGGGGACGGCTATCGGATGGCGGCGGAGGAAGGACATACCATAAAAGAAACATTTCCTTCCCTTGTGCCGCTGACGATACAGGAAGAGTGGTGCAAATCTTTGCAGGGGCTTTCTTTGAAAAATGTAAAGGTTTCTCTTTTTATGCAAGGGAAAAAACCGCTATATGAAGGATTCGGGGAAATGCTTTTTACTCATTTCGGGGTAAGCGGGCCGTTGGTTTTAAGTGCAAGCAGCTATTATGGAAAAAAAGGCAAAGGTGAAAAGGCGGTGCTTCGCCTGGACCTGAAACCGGCCCTTGCGCCGGAGCAAGTGGATAAAAGACTTTTAAGGGATTTTGAAGAAAACAAAAAGAAGCAGTTTAAGAATTCTCTTGGCAAACTGTTCCCTTCCAGGCTGATTCCGGTTATGATTATGTTGTCCGGCATAGATGGGGAAAAGAAAGTCCATGAGATTACGAAAGAAGAGCGGAGCCGTTTGGTTCATCTGATCAAAAACATGGAGATGACGGTGACGGGAACGAGAGGCTATGAGGAAGCGGTGGTGACAAGGGGCGGCATCCATGTAAAAGAGATCAATCCCTCCACGATGGAATCCAGGATCATTGAGGGACTGTATTTTGCAGGCGAAGTGATGGACGTGGATGCGCTGACCGGAGGTTTCAATCTGCAGATAGCCTGGTCTACCGGCTATCAGGCGGGGATTTCCGCAGCGGAGGGAAACTCCTTCTTACAGAAGGAGTAGGAAAGGAAGGAAAGGCATGAGTTACAGTATAGCGATAGACGGTCCGGCAGGAGCAGGGAAAAGCACAATAGCAAGAAGGATCGCCAAAGAGATGAAATTTGTCTATGTGGATACAGGAGCGATGTACCGCGCCATGGCGCTTTATTTTATCAAAAACGGGATCCGGCCGGAAGACGGGGAGAAAATAAGCGAAAAGTGCAGGAACGCGGATATTACGATTTGCCATGTGGACGGGGAGCAAGTGGTGCTTCTGGACGGTGAAAATGTCAATGAGCGGATCCGCACGGAAGAAGTGGGAAATATGGCTTCCGTCAGCAGCGTGAATCCCGAGGTGCGCAAGAAGCTGGTAGAGCTGCAGCAGCGCCTGGCAAGACGCGTGGATGTGGTCATGGACGGGCGCGATATCGGCACCTGCGTGCTGCCGGATGCGGATGTGAAAATCTATCTGACGGCGAGCAGTGCAGTCCGCGCGAAAAGAAGATACGAGGAATTGCGTGCCAAAGGAGTGGAATGCGATCTGAAGAAGATCGAGCAGGATATTATCGAGAGGGATGAAAGGGATATGAACCGGGAACTCTCACCGCTTCGCCAGGCGGAGGATGCGGTGCTTGTGGATTCCTCGGATATGACGATAGAAGAAGTGGCGGAAAAAATCATCGGATTGTGTGATTGGAAATAAAGGAAGAAGGGAACGGACAGGGAATGGAAGTGGTCAGGGCGAAAAGCGCCGGATTTTGCTTTGGGGTGAAACGGGCTGTTGAGAAAGTGTATGAACAGATCGGGAAAGGAAGGAAGATATATACATTCGGTCCGATCATACATAACGAGGAAGTCGTCAGAGACCTGGAAAGGCGCGGCGTAACGGTGCTGGAAGGGATCGAAGAACTGAAAAGGCTGGAAGAGGGCATGGTAGTCATACGCTCCCACGGCGTTTCCAGGGAAGTGTATGATCTGCTGGAAGAAAAAGGGCTGGAGTGCGTGGATGCCACATGCCCTTTTGTGAAAAGGATCCATGATATTGTAGAAAAGGAAAGCGGCCAGGGGAAAAGAATTATTATTATCGGCAATCCAGGGCATCCCGAGGTGGAAGGAATCAGAGGATGGGCATCGGGAGAAGCGCAGGTCATGGAATCCAGGGAACAGGCGGAACGCTTTGCGAATGAGGAAAAAAAACTTGCCATAAAGGGAGAAGAAATATGCATTGTTTCCCAAACGACATTTAACTACAACAAATTTAAAGAACTAGTTGAAATTTTTTTAAAAAAAGGTTACAATGTTAGTGTTGCGAATACCATATGTAACGCAACAGAAGAACGGCAGACTGAGGCGAGGCAGATTGCGTCTCAGGTTGGGAGCATGATAGTAATAGGGGGTACTCACAGTTCTAATACAAGGAAGCTGTACGAGATTTGTAAGGAGGAATGTGAGAATACTTATTTTATACAGACACTGGATGACTTGCGTTTAGAACTACCTAAAACGGCTTCACCGGTCGGTATCACTGCCGGGGCGTCTACCCCAAATAATATTATTGAGGAGGTTCAAAATTATGTCAGAATTAACTTTTGAACAAATGTTAGAAGAATCATTAAAGACAATACATGCGGGAGAGGTAGTGGAAGGCACAGTAATCGATGTCAAGCCAGAAGAGATTATTCTCAATATCGGCTACAAATCGGACGGCATACTTACAAGAAATGAATACACGAACGAACCCAATGTAGATTTGACAACGATCGCAAAAGTCGGCGATACGATGGAAGTGAAGGTATTGAAAGTAAACGACGGCGAAGGACAAGTCCTTCTTACTTATAAGAGGCTGGCTGCTGACCGTGGAAATAAGAGGATTGAAGAAGCGTTTAACAACAAAGAAGTGCTGACGGCAAAAGTGGCGCAGGTTTTGGACGGCGGCTTGAGCGTTGTCGTGGAGGAAGTAAGGATTTTTATTCCCGCCAGCCTTGTATCGGATGTCTATGAAAGAGATCTGTCAAAATATGCAGGACAGGAAATACAATTCGTTATCAGCGAATATAATCCTAAGAGAAGAAGATATATCGGAGACCGCAAGCAGCTGATCGTGGCGGAAAAAGCGGAGCTTCAGAAGAAACTGTTCGAATCCATCCAGGAAGGCGATGTAGTGGAAGGGACCGTAAAAAATGTAACGGACTTTGGCGCATTCATCGACCTTGGCGGTGCAGACGGGCTCCTTCATATTTCTGAGATGTCCTGGGGCAGAGTGGAGAATCCGAAGAAGGTATTCAAAGTTGGCGAGAAGCTAAAAGTATTGATCAAAGAAATTTCCGGGAATAAGATCGCGTTAAGCCTTAAATTTGCGGATGCAAACCCGTGGAAAGATGCGGCTGAGAAATATGCGGCGGGCAACGTTGTCACAGGAAAAGTAGCAAGAATGACCGATTTCGGCGCATTTATCGAGCTGGAGCCGGGCGTGGATGCATTGCTTCACGTATCCCAGATCTCCAAGGAGCATATCGAGAAACCGGCGGATGTATTGAAGGTGGGCGAAGAGATTACAGCGAAGGTAGTTGACTTTAATAATGAAGATAAAAAGATCAGCTTAAGCGTAAAGGCAATGCTCGCTCCTGAACCGAAAGCGGAAGCGCCGGAAGAAGATGCCGATGTGGTATCGGTGGATATCGATGCTGTAATTGCCAATGAACAAGAAGAAAACGCAGAAGAATAAAGCATTGAACAAAAAATAAATGACGGTAGGTAATTGCCATGGCTTATGATTATGAATGGTTCAAGAAAGCGGTATTTGACCTTACAAAAATTGACTTGAACGCATATAAGGAAAAGCAGATGAAACGTCGCATCGATACATTGATTGCGAAGAATAGTGTGACTGGCTATGACAAATACATTGCTTTTCTGAAAGCGGATACTGCGAAGTTTGAAGAATTTATTAATTATTTGACGATTAACGTATCCGAGTTTTATCGGAATGCGGATCAGTGGAGGGTATTGGATCAGCAGATCATTCCGGAGCTGATCTCCAAATACGGGAAAAACCTGAAAATATGGAGCGCTGCATGTTCCACAGGGGATGAGCCGTATTCTCTTGTTATGGCTTTGTCCAGGCATATTCCGTTGGAACAGATAAAGATACATGCCACGGATCTGGATAAACAAGTCATTGCCAAGGCAAAAGTGGGACTCTATAATGAAAAGAGCGTTGCCAGTGTGCCGGATGATTTGAAACGGAAATTTTTTACAAAAGTCGGTTTATCATACCAGATTTCAGACCAGGTAAAAAGGCGGGTGGAGTTTACCCAGCATAATCTCCTGAAGGATGCATATCGTGACGGATGGCATATGATCGTCTGCCGTAATGTACTCATATACTTTACGGAAGAAGCAAAAAACGAAGTATTCATCAAATTCCAGAAGGCGCTCGCAAGGGGCGGCCTGCTGTTTATCGGCAGTACGGAGCAGATTATTAATTATAAGGAAATCGGATACGACAGAAAGAATTCCTTCTTTTACGAGAAGCCCTGACGGAGCAAGCGAAACAATATGTTTTAAAAGCAAGAATAAGAGGCAGATTTTCATGGGAGTGAAGATCTGCCTTTTTTATGCGCTACGTTTGTTTATAAGACCCCGCAATCATATTCACCACATGCCCCGCATACCTTGAAAAAAGCGAACGTTCTGTCTTCATTTCCTCCGTCAGCTCAAAAAAGATATCCCTGTCCTCATATTTCCGTTTAAAGAACGGCTGGAAGAGAATATCCCATTGGGGGAGATAAGAAGAAAGCTTGCGCGTATAACAGTTCTTGGCCGTGGCCTGGACGCGGCGTGCCTTGTCCACATAGGACGCGACCGATTTGTGGATAGCGGTATCTTCCTCCGGCAGATAATAATAGTTTTTATAATTCGAATAAAAATATTTCATTTCTTCCTCATAAAGGGGAACGCGGAGGCTGGCTTCCGATCCTTCGCCTTTAAAATAACAGCCTTCTGCAGTGCCGGAAAGAGGGCGCGGCAGAGGGGAAGGGAGATTCAGCTTCATGATCAGTTCCTGGTGTTTGTTGCCGTCCATATCGAGATAATAGTTGGCTTGTACCTTTTTCGGGCGTGGCAGCTCATTGAGCAGATCGTAATAGGACAGCAGCGGAAGGATCTGTAGCATGCCCTTCATATCGTCCGCGTTGTGGAGGGCGAGCGCCTGCAGGCCATAGTCCGTAGGGGTTTTGACATATGTGTGGTATACGCTGATCAGCTCGCCTCCGCTGTAGGAATCTTCCCTTTCGATGCCAAGGAACTGCTCCAGCGTTTTCTGCTTGCAGTTGGGAAGGCGCAGGAAGGCTTTGTACGGCGCGATCCGGCGGTAAATATCGATTCCTTCAAAAGAATCGAAACGATAAGGCAGGTCGTACTGCTCGCATTTTTGGATCAGATAGGGCAGGTCGAAATTATTGCCGTTAAAATGTATCAGATGGGTATAGTTTCCCGCAAAACTGAAAAAGGCGGACAGTACCTCCTTTTCTTCTTCATAATGATTGGCAAACCATTGTTTTACATACCATTTGCCGTTCTCCTGGTAAGCGGTGCCGATCAGGTAAATAGAAGAACTTTTCGCGGTAAAACCGGTGGTCTCTATGTCAAGAAAAAGAATTTTATCTAAAGGCGCGATTTTTTCCAAAGGATAGTTGAGGCTTGGGAGGTGCATCGTTTGGCGTAATGTTCTCATGGTATGATCATATCCTTTCCTCTAAAATATTTCCTTGTTTATTTTATCATGTTTTTTCAAAATTCAGTAGTATTTTTTGTAGAAAAATAGTATATTGGTATTAAAAGTTGTCGCGTTCGGCAGGACGGGAGCAATCAAGTTATGCTCTGAGGGCTGTCCGGCGGCATTTGAATTCTGAGAGAAAGAAGGGTGACAAATGGCAAAGTTAACATTCGTGGGCGGCATCCATCCTTATGACGGAAAGGATCTGTCGAAGGATAAGCCGATCAAGGCGGTACTGCCCAAGGGAGACCTGGTATACCCCCTGTCCCAGCATATCGGCGCTCCTGCAACGCCGATCGTGGCAAAAGGGGATCATGTGCTGACCGGGCAGAAGATCGCAGAGGCTTCCGGGTTTGTGTCCGCCCCGATTTATGCTACGGTGTCGGGAACCGTGAAGGCGATCGAGCCGAGGCGGGTAGTGACAGGCGATAATGTGATGAGCATCATCATAGAGAATGACGGGGAATATGAAGAAGTAGAATATTCGCCGGTGGAATCGGCGGATCAATTATCCAAGGAAGAAATTATAGGAAGGGTAAAAGAGGCGGGAGTCGTCGGCATGGGCGGCGCGGGCTTTCCTACTTTTATCAAGCTTTCGCCGAAAGAGCCGGATAAGATAGATTATGTCATTGCTAACTGCGCGGAGTGCGAGCCCTACCTGACTTCGGACTACCGGAGGATGCTGGAGGAGCCGGAAAAGCTGGTGGAAGGAATGAAGATCATGCTGCGGCTCTTTGATCATGCCAGAGGAATCCTGGCGGTGGAAGATAATAAGCCTGATTGTATCGAGCTTTTAAAGAAAATAACAAAAGATGAAACAAGAATCAGCGTCAAGGCATTGAAGACAAAGTATCCCCAGGGGGCGGAGCGGCAGCTCATTTATGCGACAACAGGAAGAAGCATCAATTCCAGCATGCTTCCTGCGGATGTCGGATGCGTGGTGGACAATGTGGATACGATCGTGGCGATTTACCATGCGGTGATGCTTGGAAAACCATTAATGAACCGTATTGTGACGGTAACGGGGGATGCGGTCGCCGATCCCCGCAACTTTATCGTAAGGATCGGAACCAACTACCATGAATTGGTGGAAGAAGCGGGAGGCTTTAAAGAGCAGCCGGTGAAAATCGTTTCCGGCGGCCCGATGATGGGCTTCGGTATTTTTGACCTGGATGTTCCTACGACAAAGACGGCTTCGGCGCTTTTGTGCCTGACCCAGGACGATGTTTCCAGGATGGAGCCGAGCGCCTGCATTAACTGCGGGAAATGCGTGGAAGTATGTCCGGGCAGGGTCGTGCCGAGAAAACTGGCTGATTTTGCGGAACATTATGACGAGGAGGCGTTTCTTTCCCACAACGGCATGGAGTGCTGCGAATGCGGATGCTGCAGCTTTGTATGCCCCGCGAAACGGCCGTTGACGCAGACGATCAAATCCATGCGCAAGATGCAGCTGGCAAAGCGCAATAAGAAGCCCGCGCCAAAGCAGGAAAAGGCAAAAGCCTGACCAATCCCGGGCGCGGCGGCAATGGACAGAATAACAGGAGGTACGAAAAGTGAGTGATTTGATGAAAGTGTCATCCAATCCCCATGTGCGAAGCAAGGTGACGACCAGCAGTATCATGATGATGGTGGTGATCGCCCTTCTCCCGGCGGCGGGCTTCGGTATCTATAATTTTGGGATCGATGCGCTTATACTGATAGTGGTGACAGTGGCAAGCACGGTTTTGACGGAGTTTGCCTATGAAAAATTGATGAAGAAAAAAGTGACGATCGGAGATTATTCGGCGGTGGTGACAGGGCTTTTGCTGGCGCTGAACCTTCCGTCCAGCGCGCCCTGGTGGATCGGGGCGTTAGGCGGCGTTTTTGCCATACTGGTAGTAAAAATGCTGTTTGGCGGGTTAGGGCAGAACTTTATGAACCCGGCGCTGGCGGCCAGATGCTTCCTGCTGATTTCCTTTACATCCATCATGACGAATTTTGAATGCGATACCTATACAGGGGCGACTCCGCTGGCGGCCATCAAGAGCGGCGAGCCGGTGGATATTTTGTCCATGGTCATTGGCAGGACTTCGGGCACGATCGGAGAGACTTCCATGATCGCTATTGTTTTGGGCGCGTGTTTTCTGATTCTTCTTGGAGTGATCGACCTGCGCATTCCCGGCAGCTACATCGTAAGTTTTGTCATATTTGCCTGCCTGTTCGGGGGGCATGGCTTTGATCCCGCTTATATCAGCGCCCAGCTGGCTGGCGGCGGATTGATGCTTGGCGCCTTTTTTATGGCGACGGATTATGTAACGAGGCCGATCACGAAGAACGGGCAATATGTATATGGAATACTGCTTGGAATATTGACAGGAATTTTCCGTATTTTCGGTCCGTCGTCCGAAGGAGTTTCCTATGCGATCATTATCGGCAACCTTCTGGTGCCGTTGATTGAAAAAATAACCCTTCCGACGGCATTCGGCATGAAAGGGGGAAAACGCGCATGAATGAGAAAAAGAGCGGCAGCATGATAGGAGATGCCCTTGTTTTGTTCGCGATCACCCTGATCGCCGGGCTGGTTCTTGGAACCGTGTACCAGGTGACGAAGGAGCCGATCGCGGCACAAAAGGAAAAAGCGAAACAGGAAGCGTGCATGGAAGTGTTCCAGGATGCGGATTCCTTCGAAGAAATAGAAATATTGGCGCAGGACGGAGTCAGCCGGGAGATGCCAGCCGGATGGACGGAGCAGGGCTATGGCGGCGTGGATATCGGAGCAGTCATGGCGGCGAAGGATGCGGGCGGCGCTACTTTGGGCTATGTGATCACGGTCAATGACCATGAGGGCTACGGCGGCGATATCGAGTTTATGATGGGGGTAAGGAATGACGGCTCCCTGAACGGGATATCCCTTTTGTCCATAGCGGAGACGGCGGGTCTTGGAATGCGGGCGGAAGAAGTATTGAAGCCCCAGTTTGTGAATAAAAATGCCGAAAGTTTTGAATATGTGAAATCCGGCGCTGCTGGGGATAATCAGATCGAAGCGATCAGCGGCGCTACGATTACGACCCATGCGGTTACGAACGGAGTCAACGCAGGATTGTATTATTTCAGGGAAATGCTGACGGAAGGAGGAAACGGCAATGGATAACAGTAACTCGATGGAACGGCTGTATAACGGCCTGGTCAAAGAAAATCCTACTTTCGTGCTGATGCTCGGCATGTGTCCGACCCTGGCGGTGACGACATCGGCAATGAACGGCTTGGGGATGGGCCTGACGACCATGGTGGTATTGGCGCTCAGCAATATGATCATATCCCTGCTGCGGAATATCATTCCGGATAAGGTGAGGATACCAGCTTTTATCGTTGTCATCGCTTCTTTTGTAACGATGGTGGAGCTTTTGCTGGAAGGATTTATTCCGGCCCTCTATGACGCGCTCGGCTTATATATTCCTTTGATTGTTGTAAACTGTATTATTTTGGGAAGAGCGGAAGCGTATGCCTCCAAAAACCCGGTGATCCCTTCGCTGTTTGACGGCATCGGCATGGGACTTGGCTTTTCCTTCGCGCTGACCTGCATCGGCGCGGTTCGCGAGCTGATCGGGGCCGGGGAGATTTTCGGATTACATATTATGCCGGATTCCTATGTCCCCTGCGCGATTTTCATTATGGCTCCCGGCGCGTTCTTCGTGCTGGCAGCCCTGACCGCCGTACAGAACAAGATACGGATCAACGGGGAACGGAAAGGAAAAGACATGTCGAAGATACAGTCGGGATGCAGCGAAGACTGCATGAACTGCAAGGAAAAGGGATGCAGCCATCGGTTTTATGGAGAGGGAAAGGAGAGTGAGCAAAAATGATAAAGGATCTGCTTATTATATTGATCAGCTCTTCCTTGGTAAACAATGTGGTGTTGAGCCAGTTTTTGGGGCTTTGCCCTTTCCTCGGGGTATCCAAGAAAACGAATACGGCGGCGGGAATGGGAGTTGCGGTTATTTTCGTCATTACCTTGGCTTCTGCCGTTTCCGGGCTGGTATATAAATTTATTTTGGAAAAATTCGATGTCACCTATCTTCAGACGATCGTATTCATTTTGGTGATCGCGGCTTTGGTGCAGTTTGTGGAGATGTTTCTGAAGAAGTTCATGCCCCCTCTGTACCAGGCGCTTGGCGTATATCTGCCTTTGATTACGACGAACTGCGCGGTATTGGGGATCGCCCTTACGAACGTGCAGAAAAAGTATGGAATCCTGACAGGAATTGTAAACGGTTTTGCAACGGCGGCAGGGTTTACGGTGGCCATCGTGATTCTGGCGGGCATCCGTGAAAAAATGGAGTATAACGATATTCCGGAATCCTTCCGGGGAATGCCGATCGTGCTTGTGACAGCTGGCTTAATGGCGATTGCGTTCTGCGGATTTTCCGGTTTGCTATAGGAGGTGGCAGGATGATGATGGGTGTCCTTACGGCAACAGCAATCGTGGGAGGAGTGGGGCTTTTTATCGGCCTGTTCCTAGGTGTTGCCGCAATCAAGTTTAAAGTAGAGGTAGATGAAAAAGAAGAGGCGGTGCTGAATGCGCTGCCCGGAAACAACTGCGGCGGCTGCGGCTTCCCGGGATGTTCCGGACTGGCGGCGGCGATCGCAAAAGGGGAAGCCCCGGTAAACGCATGCCCGGTGGGCGGCGAGCCGGTGGGAAAAGTAATCGCCGGGATTATGGGGGTAGAAGCCGGGGAATCGGTAAGAAAAGTCGCTTTTGTAAAATGCCAGGGGGATTGCGAAAAAACAAAATCGGATTATGATTACCACGGAATTGAAGACTGCCGGATGCTTTCCTTTGTGCCGAACGGCGGGCCGAAATCCTGCAATTACGGCTGCCTCGGCTATGGGAGCTGTGTGTCCGTCTGCCCTTTTGATGCGATTCATGTGGTGAACGGGGTAGCGGTAGTGGATAAAGAGGCCTGCAAGGCATGCGGGAAATGCGTGGAAGTCTGCCCGAAGCATTTGATCGAGCTGATTCCTTATGATTCCAAATATGCGGTGGCTTGCAGCTCCAAAGACAAAGGCCCTGTTACAATGAAAGATTGTACGGTCGGCTGTATCGGCTGCCAGCTCTGCAAGAAAAACTGCCCTTCGGAGGCGGTGGAGATCGCGGATTTCCATGCGGCGATTGATTATGAAAAATGCAGCGGATGCGGCACTTGCTTGGAGAAATGCCCGCGCAAGTCGATTATAAAAGTTTAAGGCACAAAATCTTCCAGTCCGCTGGAAGCATGGATAGCTCCATCGGACGTAAAGAATAAGGCTTCCGTATCCTCCATGGATTCGACAAGCTTCATCCCCTCTTCCAGGCCGAGCAGAAAACAGGTGGTGGAAAGAGCGTCCCCATCCATGGAAGAGCGGGAAAGGATGGTAACTTGAAACAGGTTATTCTGCACGGGATAACCTGTTTTTGTATCCAGAATATGATGGTAAATCGTTCCGTCCAATTCAAAATACCTTTCATACGTGCCGGAAGAGACCACGGAAAGATCGGAAACAGGCAATACCAGGGCGATGTCGCCGCTGGGAGCAAAAGGTTTTTGGATACCGATGCGGAACGGAGAGCCGTCCGGGCGGGAGCCTATGGCAAGCACATTTCCCCCCAGGTTAATGGTAGCGCTTGCCACGCCCTGGGAGGCGAGATACTCTTTCATCCGGTCCGCGATATATCCCTTGGCGATAAAACCCAGGTCGATTTCAGCATCGGGATCCGCAAGCCGTACCATGTCCCCTTCGATAGAAATCCCTTCGTATCCCACATGGTTTAAAGCATTCTCCAGATCTGTCTGAGCCGGGAGGACGGCGGGGGAGGAGCCGGAAAAATCCCACAATTCTGTAACCGGCCCGATAGTCGGATCGGCCTTTCCATCGGAAAGCTCCGCATAGAAAAGGCATGCGCGGAGCAGGGCAAGGGTATCTTCGCTTACCGCCGTCGGTTTTCCTCCGCTATGGTTGATATTCCATACATCGCTGTTTTCCTTTGTTTTGCTCAATCTGTTTTCATAAGTTTCCGCAAGGGAAAAACATCCGTCCAGGATGGACTCGTCCGGCTTGTCGTAGAGCGTGATGGTAATGACGGTGTCGAAATAAAAGCCGGTTTTGGATAGGGGGTCGGGGGTTTTGCTGCATCCTGTGAAGAAAATAATCAAGGAGAGGGGGATGAAAAAGAGGATGGTTTTAAAAAGAGGGGTGTGTGTATTCATAGGTGGCTCCTTGGGTTGTGTGTGAGGGGTGGAGGGTGTTGACGGCGACCTTTCTTTTTGCTGTTGGCGGGGCATGCCGCCCGGGGAACGGCTGTTTTCAGACGGGAGCTTCTGGCCAGATTTCACTAATGAAATGGGGGAATTTTTCAAACCGATCGGGTCGGAAGCAATGGACATCCATGTCCAAGGCTTACCTAGTATATCGAACCATTTCATAAGTGAAATGGCTGGCTAGAAGCAATCGTCTGAAAACAGCCGTCCCCCTGCGCCAAAAGAATCCCGGGCGGCATGCCCCGCCAACAGCAAAAAGAAAGGCCGCCGCCGACAAGCTCTTCCTGCCATCAAAAACCATTGCATACTTAGGGGTTTCGTGTTAAATTAGTTAAAGTATTGGAATTTTTTTAAAGCAAAAATTAACAAAGCTATAGTAATAGTAAATGATATTTTCAGAATAGTAAATAGCAGCACAAGGGAAATTTATTTTTGCGAAGGGGATGGAGCTTGGGCGGCTGGGGGTGTGGGGCGGGGGATTTTGTCTGTTGCGGACAATCGGCTATTTCACTTATGAAATGGACGATACCCCAAGGTAAAACCGCCATGGATGGCGGTTTTAGGAAACAAAGGGCATGGATGCCCGTTGTTTCCGACCTGATCGGTTCCAATGTTTTGCCCATTTCATTAGTGAAATCCGATTGGGAGCTCCAGACAAAATCCCCCGCCCCACACCCCCAGCCGCCCAAGCGGTGCCCCTTTTCCCAAAAACAAATTCCCACCCCAATGAAAGGAGAATACATACCATGCGCTTACCCGGCGAAAGCGAAGAGAGAAACGCGAGATTATCGATGAAGTATATGATTATGGGCGTGAGCCTGACGATCCTGCTGATTCTTGGCGTGGTGGTTTATACGAATAAGCGGGAGGAAGACAGAAGGAGGCAGCACCGGCAGAAGGAAACGGCTGTGATGACGCTGGATCATGAAGCGGCACAGGAGGGCGGCACGGAAGGCGAAGCAGATGCTGCGGCGGCAGAAGCAGCCCCGGTCGTTGGTTACGCGGGCAGGAAGAGCATGCAGGAAGTAGAGCGGCTGTATGAGGAAAATAAGCTGAAAGCATCGGATCTGGATTTCTGGGATATGTATCCGGAAACGCCGGAAGTGGTGGAGAGCAGCGAGACGGAGGCTTCCGGGGAAAAAGAGGATGGAACCGGCAAAGAGGGGGGCAGCGCCAAGTATGAAGAGGAAGCCAAGCGGGTGGAAGAAGAGGAGATCGCGAACGACCCGGCAAGGGATGGGAAACATACGCTTCTTACTTATGCGGACGGAACTGAGGAATGGGTGCTGATCAATCCTTATCTGGAACAGAATACTTATGACTATACGAATCTTCAGATGAAAGCGGATAAGATGTCCTATTATGATGATGGAAGGGATGTTTCTTATCTCGGACTGGATCTGTCCAAATATAACGGCGAGGTGGATTATGCGGCTCTTAAGGCAGAAGGCATTGACTTTGTCATGATCCGTCTGGGGTCGAGGGGATATGGCAGCGGCCAGATCACGCTGGATGAAAAATTTGAGGAAAATATTACGAAGGCGATAGGAGCCGGGCTGGAAGTGGGCGTTTATTTCTTTTCCCAGGCGATTACGGCGGAAGAAGCGGTGGAGGAGTCCAATTTTATCGTACAGACGCTGGCTAATTATAAGATTACATATCCAATCGCTTTCGACATGGAGTATGTACAGAACGATAAGGCGAGAATAGAGGCTTTATCAAGGGAAGAAAAGACGGCGGTTGCCAAGGCTTTTTTGCAGAATACCAAGGTGGCGGGTTATCATCCGATGATTTATGGGACGAAAGAATGGCTGATCAGGGAAATCGATCTGACCAAGCTGACGGAGTACGATATCTGGCTGTCCCAGCAGAAGGATGTCCCGGATTATCCTTATAAATTTCAGATGTGGCAGTACAGCCTGAAAGGGAAAATCGGCGGCGTAAGCGGGGATGTGGGGCTGAATATCAGTTTTGTGGACTATTCGGAAAAGTAAAGGAGTATCAGGTATTTTCCGGCGTAAGACGGAAAATAGCGGGGGAAATTTGTAATTTGGAGTAAATATCGGCATAGACGGCAGGGGAAAGCCCTTCGATGTAATTTTGGGCGAAATTGCGGTTTATGCCGTTTTTTTTCAGGATATCCGCCGCCTTATTGTAGGCGATGGCGGCTTCCGTTTCCTCTTTGTAAACGCCGACCACATAGTTGCTCCTGACATGGATGCGCACTTTATAAAGAAAACCGCTCCGATCTTTGGCGGGCATGCACGACAGTCCGTGGAACCGGTTCAGGACTTCAATATTTTCATAGCGGAAATCGGTGGCATCGCCGTTGATAAAACGGTAATCCTTCCCGCATACGGCATAATTCTTAATGCCATAACGATTGAGAATGCTGCATTGCATGCCATAATCGTTCACAAAAAGCCGTCCGCCCCGGCACATGATTTTTTTGGAGGAATAATAAAACAAATCATCGATATCAAATTTCAAACAGTGCGAAGGACTCAGGTAATAGAGAAAATATTTGTTTTTCAAATAAATGGGCATAGCAAAATAAAGCCCGTTATCCCGGTAATTCACCAGAACCACCCATTTCGAAAAAGAAAGTAAAGAATCTTCCGTATAATCTGCCAGCCCGACGGTGTCCGTTTCACAGACCATGCGAGCCTCCTTGTAAGCCAGATGGGCTTCCAGTTCCGTTGGGTAGCTGCCCAGGCTGATATGCTTTTCGCGAACCGTAATCGAAGAACGGTAATAGACGGAATGATCTTTTTTCCGTGCCATAAAAACTCCTGGCAGCCCCATATTGGTTTCCTCCTTTCTTTCCGCATATGTCCGGCAGATTTCAATGATCTTTTTTCCGCGCGGCAACCGCCGCTTTATTTATACATATTTTGACACATTTCAATCATAATTATACCATTTCAGAAAAAAGAATACAAATTTAGAAATTTTTTAGAAATAATTTCAATACTCTTTGTATAGAATATTAAAGAAGTGTTACATTTCTATGACAAAAAGTTACGTGCAGTCATAGCAAAACGGAACCAGCGCCGCCGGTTTGGCGCGGCGCGGAAATGAGGAAAAAATGTACAAGTATAAAAAGAGTATTACCATATTGGTGTTGTGTCAGATGATTTTCGCAGTATCCTGGTTTAACCTGAAGGAATTGAAGATCAATAGGATCGCGTCCACGCCGGCATTCCAGATACGTTTTATGGAGGAACAGGCAGACCTGGATGCATCCAGTTTTATGGGAATGGTGACGGAAGCGTCCTCCGGGCAGAGGGTGGTGGATTATAATCTGCTGGAGAGGAAGGCGAAATATACGCTGAATCAGGAGGATTATGATATTTTGCTGCGCATTGTGGAGGCGGAAGCGGGATGCGAGGACATCAAAGGGAAAATGCTGGTGGCAGGGGTAATTATGAACCGGGTGGAAAGCAGCCGGTTCCCGGACAGCGTAAAGGAAGTGGTATTCCAGAGGGGGAACGGCACCGTTCAGTTTTCCCCGGTGAAGGACGGGCGGCTGGACAAGGTGAAAGTCAGCGAGGAAACGAAAGAAGCAGTGAAAAGAGTGCTGTATGGGGAAGACATTACAGAGGGAGCCTTGTATTTTGCCGCCCGCAAGTATGCGGACCCGGAGAGGATGAAATGGTTTGACAACAGTCTGACGCTTCTGTTTTCCTATGGAGGCCATGAGTTTTTTTCCTGATTTCCCGGCATTGCGCGGGCGGGGAAACTATGCTATACTTAACGGCGTAGAAAAAGGACAAGCAGGAACGGAGAGGAAAACGGAATGGAAGTATGGTATAGCAGCACAAGAAACGGCAAGATACGGGTCAGGGCTTCGGAGGCTATTTTAAAGGGATTATCGGAAGACGGGGGGCTGTTCGTGCCGGACCGCATACCGGAGCTGGAAAAAAGTTTCCAGGAACTGGCCGGGATGAGTTACCAGGAAACGGCTTATGAAGTCATGAAGCTATATCTGACGGATTTTACAAAAGAGGAGCTGGAGGGCTGTATTGCAAGCGCGTATGATTCCAAGTTCGATACGGAGGAGATCGCGCCTTTGGTTCAGGCGGACGGAGCTTATTTTTTGGAGCTGTTCCATGGATCTACCATTGCCTTTAAAGATATGGCGCTGTCTATCCTGCCCCATCTGATGATTACATCGGCAAAGAAAAATAAGGTGAAGAATGAGATCGTTATATTGACGGCTACTTCCGGGGACACGGGAAAGGCGGCTCTTGCTGGGTTTGCGGGGGTAGAGGGGACGAAAATTATTGTGTTTTATCCGAAAAACGGCGTCAGCCCGATACAGGAGCGGCAGATGGTGACGCAGAAAGAGGAAAATACATATGTCGTAGGGATCCGCGGTAATTTCGACGATGCCCAGACGGGGGTAAAGAAGATATTTGCCGATAAGGAACTGGAAAAGAGGATGGATGAAAAGGGATATCAGTTTTCTTCGGCCAATTCCATTAATATAGGGCGGCTGGTTCCCCAGATCGTATATTATGTATATGCTTATGCCCGTCTTTTGAAAAAGGGAGGAATAAGGGAAGGCGATAAAATAAACGTAGTGGTTCCTACGGGAAACTTCGGCAATATCCTGGCGGCGTTTTATGCAAAAAATATGGGCGTGCCGATCGGCAGGCTGATCTGCGCTTCCAATGAAAATAAGGTGCTGTATGATTTCTTCCATACGGGGGAATATGACAGGAACAGAGAGTTTGTGCTGACCAGTTCTCCTTCTATGGATATATTGATTTCCAGCAATTTGGAGAGGCTGATTTATCGGATCGCGGGCAACGACCCGGAAAAAACGGCGGATTTCATGAAAGCCTTAACCGGGGAAGGCCGGTATGGGATTACTAGGGAAATGAGAGAGCAGCTGGGGGATTTTTACGGCGGTTATGCTTCAGAAGAAGAGACGGCAGAAACGATCCGCATATTGCAGGAAAAGGCGGGTTATATCGTGGACCCTCATACGGCGGTAGCAGCATGCGTATATCGGAAATATGTGGAAGAAACGGGGGACCATACGCTTTCCGTCATTGCTTCTACGGCAAGTCCCTTTAAGTTTACGAGGAGCGTCATGAACGCGGTCGCAGGCGGCGCAGACAGTACGGACACAAATGCCGCAGACGTTGGGAAATATGACGCTATGACCGACTTCGAGCTGGCGGACGAATTGGCTTCCTTGTCAGGAAAACCGATGCCGGGAGCGGTCCGGGAGATACGGACGGCGCCGGTGGTGCATGACCGCGTATGCGGAAAGGATGAAATGCGCCGGACGGTGGAAGAGTTTTTAGGCTTATAGCGGACGGGATACAAAGGAAACGGCAGGAGGTTGCGCATGGGAAATGTAAATATATTCGATCTGCTGATCGGGGCGAGCGGAGTTTACTTGATTTATATAGCGGTAGTAATGAAAAAAACCGGGGAGATAAAAACAGGGGTGATCGTCAGCAAGGAAATGGACGTGAACAAAATGAAGGATAAAAAAGGTTTTATCGACTATATGTTTGGCAGGGTTCTGCTGGCAGGGGCGCTCATCGTTCTGTCTGCCGCCGGGAACCTGGCCGTGACGGGTTTGAACATAGCAGCGGATGCCGTTTTTATTGCGGCGCTTATTATATATATGGTGGCATATAGGAAAGCGAGAAAGCTGTTTATTGATTAATTGGCAGATTTTTAGAAAATAAAAACACCAGATACCGGTTTCTTTTATGAAATAGCGGGTATCTGGTATTTTTTTGTATAAAATAACTGTTTGCCTGGAAGCAGTTATTACGGCCGGGAAATCATATCCACGTAAGTATGGTCCGACCCTATGGGCTTATAAGCCGGGCGGATGATCTTGCCGTTGTTAGCCAGTTCTTCCATACGATGCGCGCTCCAGCCGGAAATACGGGCCATGGCGAAAATCGGGGTATATAATTCCATAGGAAGCCCCAGCATATGGTATACAAAGCCGGAATAGAAATCCACATTAATGTTGACGCCCTTGTAGATCTGCCGTTCTTTGGCGATGACTTCGGGAGCTAGGCGCTCGACTAAGGAGTAAAGCGCGAATTCTTTCTGCAGCCCTTTCTCTTCCGAGAGCTTTTCCACAAATGATTTAAAAATAACGGCCCGGGGGTCGGACTTGGAATAAACGGCATGTCCTACGCCGTATATGAGTCCCGCATGGTCGAAAGCCTCTTTGCGGAGAAGCTTCAGCAGATAAGCCTCCACTTCTTCTTCATCCGTCCAATCGGACAGGGTCTGCTGCATTTCTTCAAACATTTGCACTACTTTGATATTGGCCCCGCCATGCCTCGGTCCTTTCAGGGAGCCGATGGCCGCCGCGATGACGGAATAAGTATCGGTCAGGGAAGAGGTCACGACATGGGTCGTAAAAGTAGAGTTATTGCCACCGCCATGTTCCATATGAAGCACGAGGGCGATATCGAGTATCTTGGCTTCCAGGGGAGTATAAGAGCTGTCAGGCCTTAAAATATGTAATATATTCTCTGCTGCGGATAACTCCGGCAGCGGCGAATGGATATACAGGCTTTTCCCGTCATGGTAATAACTGTACGCCTGGTAGCCGTAAATGGACAATAGCGGGAACAGGCTGATCAGCTGCAGGCATTGCCGCAGCACATTGGGCAGGGAAGTGTCGTCGGCGCGGTCATCATAAGAGTAAAGGGTCAGGACGCTCCTTGCCAGCGTATTCATCATATCCCTGCTGGGCGCTTTCATAATGATATCCCGCACAAAGGATGTGGGCAGATTGCGGTAAAAACTGAGCAATGCGCAAAAATCGTCCAATTCCTTCTTGTTAGGCAGTTTATCAAATAATAAGAGATAGGTGACTTCTTCAAAACCGAAGCGGTTCTCTCTCGTAAAACCGTCAACCAGGTCTTTGACATTATAGCCCCTGTAAAATAAATTTCCATGAATCGGTATCTGCACCCCGTCAACGATTCGGTTGGCGCGGACATCGGAAATCCGGGTGAGCCCTGCGAGCACGCCCCTTCCGCTCAAATCCCTGAGTCCTCTTTTTACGTCATATTTTGTAAAAAGCTCAGTCTCGATAATATCGGCTTTTTCGCTCATTTTTGCAAGTTGTATGATTTCAGGCGTGACTTCGGAATAAATATTGTGATCCATAGCAGGCCTCCTTTCCATTCCTTTAGGTGTTATAATATCATAAAAAAGTGGGGGATTGTAAAAAAAATTGAATATTTTTGAAAAATTAATGGTTTGGGGCGGCGGGCTTCTTTCTTTTTTTAGGAAAACATATTACAATAAATAAGAAAATGGCTGTGAAAATTATGAGAAAAGAGGACAGGAAAATGAATGCAGTGATACAAAACAGGCTGGCGCTGTTAAGGGAAGAAATGGAAAAAGCGGGCATGGCCTATTATATGATTCCTACTGCCGATTACCATAACTCGGAGTATGTGGACGAATATTTTAAGGCAAGGGAGTATTTTTCCGGCTTTACCGGATCGAACGGGACTTTAGTAGTCGGAAAGGACACGGCAGGGCTGTGGACGGACGGAAGGTATTTTATCCAGGCGGACAGAGAACTGGAAGGAACCGGCATTACGTTGTTCCGCATGCAGGAGGAGGGCGTGCCGGAAATCCCTGATTTTTTATATGAACAGATGAAGGAAGGGCAGACTCTTGGCTTTGACGGAAGGACGGTCAGCTGCAAAGAGGGCCGCAAACTGGAGAAGAAGCTGGCGGAAAAAAAGATTCGAATCGCGTACGGGCAGGATCTGGCAGCGGCAGTATGGGCAGAAAGGCCGGAAAAACCCTGCCGGGGCATTACGGTGCTTCCAGGGGAAGTCTGCGGGAAAAGCACGGCGGAAAAGCTGGGGGAAGTGAGGGAGAAAATAAAAGAGGCAGGAGCGGAATATCTGCTGTTAAGCAAGCTGGACGATTTGATGTGGCTGCTGAATATCAGGGGCAGTGATGTGGAATGCAATCCGGTGGCGCTGTCCTATGGCTTCCTGACTCAGGAGGAAATCTACTTTTTTGCACAGAAACCTGCGGTGACGGAAGAATTTGAAAAATATGCCAGGGAGAACCATATCATATGGAAGGATTATGACGGGATCGAGGATTTCCTGGAAAAATATGATTATAAAGGAAAGGTATTCCTGGATGAGAGAAACAGCAATTATGCCTTATTTAAAAGGATAGACGAACGGGCCGGGCATGTGGACGGGGATAATCCGACGGAACGGATGAAAGCGGTGAAAAATGAGACGGAACTGTCCAGGATGGAAGAGGTATACCGAAAGGACAGCGCGGCGCTTATCAAATTTATCTATTGGCTGAAAAAGAATATAGGAAAGATGGAGATCACGGAATTGTCCGCCGCAAAATATCTGGATGATCTGCGCCGGAATACGGAAGGATTCCTGGATCTGTCTTTTCCTACGATCAGCGCATACAAGGACAGCGCGGCGATGATGCATTATGAGGCCACGGAACAGAACCATAAGACGCTCGCCCCGGAAGGAATGCTTCTTGTGGATTCCGGCGGACAGTATATGGGCGGGACGACGGATGTAACGAGAACCATTGTCCTTGGCCCGATAGACAATGAAGTGAAAAAGCATTTCACCTTAGTGGCAGTCGGCATGCTGCAGCTGACGGCGGCCAAGTTCTTGTATGGATGCACGGGGCGCAACTTGGATATCCTGGCCAGGCAGCCCCTTTGGAGCCATGGCATCGATTATAAATGCGGGACCGGCCATGGAATCGGGTATATGCTGAACGTCCATGAGGGACCCCAGAATATTCGCTGGCGTTTTGCAGATTCCATGAAAGAGGCAGTGATTGAACCCGGGATGATCGTTTCCAATGAACCCGGCGTTTATATCGAGAACAGTCACGGCATTCGGACAGAAAATATTCTCGTTGTGAGAAAGGATGAAAAAAATGGGGACGGGCAGTTCCTGCGTTTCGATACGCTTACGTTTGCGCCTATCGATAAAGAAGCGATCGACACGGCCTATATGCAGCCGGCGGATGTGGAGCGGCTGAATCGGTACCATGCCCAGGTATACGAGAAGACGCAGGAATATCTGACAGAGGAAGAGCGGGAATGGCTGGCAGAGGCTACCGCGCCGATAGCAATCTCCGACAGCAATCGCTGACGGCAATCGCTGACGGCGATGTGAGAAAAAAATGTAAAAAAGAATAAGGGAATCTTGACTTTTAAATTTGATTCTGACATAATATAATAGATGTACTAAGTTGTCATAAACCGTATTTTATGAATGCTATAAACATACGCATATAGCATGGATAGCAGATACATATAAAATGCGGTAAATAATAACAATAATATAAGGAGGACGTAACATGTCAACAAAGGCGTATTATCCAATTAGTGAAATTGGCGCAGGAAAAGTTGGTTTTTCCAAAACAAGATCTATCATTGAAGCTGCTTTTTATGGCAATAACGTAGTAAAAGTGAATACCTTAAAAGAAGCTTATGAAATGGCAAAAAATTCTCCCGGTACAATCGTAACGGATATGAAAATTAAAGATGGCGAGACATTCGGGCTGGAGAAGGATTCCAGAGTGCTTCTGTTCAACGACGGCGCAGTAACCGGCCGTTATGCAGCGGCGCGCCGCATCAAGGGCGAACCGGGCGTAGACGAAGTAAAGCTTGATAAGGTTGTTATGGATGCTGTTTATGAGACGCGTTGGAAGACGATGTACCATGCGGAATGCTTCATCGGCCTTGATCCTGAATTCATGGCAAAAGCTCATCTGCTCATTCCGGAAGGAGAAGAGAACCTCCTTTATAACTGGATGCTGAATTTCCAGTATATGTCCGATGAATATGTAAAAATGTACAAAAATTCCAAACCGATCGGCGACGGCAACGAGCCGGATATTTATATTTTCTCCGATCCCCAGTGGACGCCCGGGGAAAGGCCGGATGTTGACTACAGCTGCTTAAGCGATCCTCTGACGCTCTGCTATTTCGATACGAACCAGAACTGTGCGGCGATCCTCGGCATGAGGTATTTCGGCGAGCATAAGAAAGGCACGCTGACGATGGCATGGGCGCTGGCAAACAGAAACGGTTATGCTTCCTGCCACGGCGGCCAGAAAGAGTATTTGCTTCCTGGTGGAAAGACTTTCGTTGCATCCGTTTACGGCTTGTCCGGCTCCGGCAAATCCACTCTGACTCATGCAAAACATGGCGGAAAATACGAGATTAAGGTTCTTCATGACGATGCGTTCATTATCAATACCGATACTTGTGCATCTGTTGCTTTGGAGCCTACTTATTTTGATAAGACAGCAGATTACCCGACAGGATGCGCGGATAATGAATATTTGCTTTCCGCTCAGAACTGCTCTTGTACATTGGACAACGAAGGCAAGATCCAGTTGGTGACAGAAGATATCAGGAACGGTAACGGCCGTGCGATCAAGTCCAAATTGTGGTCCCCGAACCGCGTGGATAAGATCGATGCTCCAGTTAACGCTATTTTCTGGATTATGAAAGACCCGACCATTCCGCCGGTAGTAAAATTAAAAGGCGCAGCGCTGGCTTCCGTTATGGGCGCTACGCTGGCTACCAAGACTTCTACCGCAGAACGCGTGGCAGCAGGAACCGATATGAACGCTCTTCGTATCGTGCCTTATGCAAACCCGTTCAGGACATATCCGCTTGTCAATGACTATGAGAAGTTTAAGAAACTGGTGGAAGAGAAGAATGTAGACTGCTACATCATCAATACCGGCGATTTCATGGGCAAGAAGGTAAAACCTGCGGATACGCTGGGAATCCTTGAAACCATCGTAGAAGAAAAAGCTTCCTTCAAACAGTGGGGGCCTTTCGAAGATATCGAGATCATGGATTGGGAAGGCTTTGCGCCTGACCTGAACGATGCGGAATACAAAGCGGCATTAAAGAGCGCTATGCAGAATCGCGTGGACGCTGTGGAAGGTTTCGCGACAAAGAAGGAAGGCTATGACAAACTTCCGGATGAAGCGCTTGCAGCAGTTCAGAAATTGGTGGATGCCCTCAACTAATGTTGGGAGTTCCTGAAAAGAGAGAAAAATAAAAGCATAAGAGGGTGTCGTAAAATCATGGAAACGAATGATAAGGCGATACCCTCTTTTTTTGTAAAAAAGAGACCATTGCCCCCGGTTCATTTTTATTATATAATTTGCCATATAATCATAGGATGAAGGACGGACAGGAGGCAGATTTTTATGAAGACAATAATTATCGGCGGCGTTGCGGCTGGAACGAAGGTGGCCGCGAAGCTGAAAAGGGAAAACCCGCAGGACGAAATCGTAATCTATACAAAGGGAAAGGATATCTCCTATGCGGGATGCGGCCTTCCATATTATATCGGGGGCGCGATTGAAACGGAGGAAGAATTGATCGTCAATACTCCGGCAAAATTTATGGGGCTGACGGGTACGGAGGTACATACGGGCTGTGAGGTGACGGCGATTGACCCGGCGGGGAAAACAATTACTGTTGGAAAAGAAGAGGAAGAAAAAGTCAGCTATGACAAGCTGGTGATCGCGGTGGGCGCGGAGCCGTCGGTACCGCCAGTGGAAGGAACAGGGCTTTCCGGGGTATTTACGGTCAGAACGCCGGAAGATGCCATCGGAGCAAGGAAATATGCGGAAGAATACGGCTGCAAGAGGGCGGTTGTTGCAGGAGGCGGCTTTATCGGGCTGGAAGTGGCGGAAAACCTGATGGCCAGGGGAATTGCCGTTACGGTGATCGACATGGCTCCCCAGCTTATGCCGAATATTTTTGACAAGGAAATGGCGGATTATATTCGCCGCCAGCTCCAAGGAAAAGGGCTGCGTATCCTGACAGGAACGGCGCTTCTTGCCATTGAGGGCGGAGAAAAAGTGGAAACCGTACAGACAGGAGCCGGAGCGCTGCCTGCGGACATGGTTGTCCTGGCAGCGGGAATTCGTCCGGCTACGGGATTTTTGAAAGACAGCGGACTGGAGATGGAAAGGGGATGCATTATTACCGATGAATGCCTGAGAACGAATCTGGACGATATTTATGCTGTCGGGGACTGCGCTATGGTGAAAAACCGCATAACCGGGAAAAGGCAATGGTCGGCGATGGGTTCTACGGCCAATATCGCTGGTCGGGTTTTGGCGCTGAATCTGGGGGGAGAAGAGAACGAATACAAGGGATGCCTGGGAACAGGAGTAGTGAAGCTGGCGCAGGGGCTGAATGCGGCGAGAACCGGTTTGACGGAGGAACAGGCGAAGGCAGAAGGTTTTTCTGTTGTTTCCATTGTCTGCGTCAGCGACGACAAAGCCCATTATTATCCGGATTCCAGCAATTTCATTACGAAGCTGGTTGCTGACAGGGAGAGCCATAAATTGTTAGGAATGCAGGTGATCGGCGCGGGAGCGGTGGATAAGATGGCGGATATTGCTGTCACCGGAATTTCCCTGGGCTGTAAAGCGGAAGACTTCGCAACGATGGATTTCGCATATGCGCCGCCGTTTTCTACGGCAATCCATCCTTTTGCAGCGGCTTGTAATATTCTGGCCAATAAGATCAGCGGCCGCCTGGAATCCGTAACGCCAGCAGAATATGCCGCAGGAGCGGCGAAAGATTATCGTCTGGTCGATGCCCATCCCGCGCCTTCGCTGCCTGGGGCGGATTGGCTTAATCTGGCAAAAGCAGCGGAGGCTTCCACGAAATACCAGAAAGACGAAAAGCTTCTGTTAGTATGTGCAAGGGGAAAGAGAGGGTATCTGGCGCAGAATAAGCTGAGGGCGCTGGGATTTACCAATACAAGGGTATTGGAAGGAGGCGCTACGTTTAACGTGATAAAGAGAGCGGTTCCGGCGGGAGGAAAGCTTCCCCCGGAGGAAATCAAACGCGTGAAAGGCCTGGGCTGTCTCCAGGATAAACGTTATGGAGACGTATTCAACGTCCGCGTGATTACAAGAAACGGCAAGATTACAGCGGATGAACACCGGGCGGTGGCAGAAGCGGCAGAACGCTTCGGCAGCGGCGAGATTACGATGACCACTCGCCTGACGATGGAGATCCAGGGAGTTCCTTACGATAATATTGATCCTCTGATCGCTTATCTGGCAGAAAATAACCTGGAGACAGGCGGAACAGGCTCTTTGGTGCGCCCTGTGGTTTCCTGCAAGGGGACGACCTGCCAATACGGCCTGATCGATACATTTGGGCTGAGCGAGAAGCTGCATGACCGTTTTTATGAGGGATACCATACGGTTACTTTGCCCCATAAATTCAAGATTGCTGTGGGGGGCTGCCCGAATAACTGCGTAAAACCGGATCTGAACGACCTTGGAATTATCGGGCAAAGAGTACCGTTGTTTGATTTTTCCAAATGCCGGGGATGCAAGAAGTGCCAGGTAGAAACAGGCTGCCCGATCAAGGCAGCGAAGCTGGAAGAGGGCATGCTGAGAGTGGACAACGAAGCATGCAACGGCTGCGGGCGCTGCAAAGGAAAATGTCCTTTCGGCGTTACGGAAGAATATACGGACGGTTATAAAATTTACATCGGGGGCAGATGGGGCAAGAAAATTGCCAATGGCCGCCCGTTAGATAAGCTTTTTACCAGCGAGGAAGAAGTTTTGGATACGGTGGAACGGGCGATCCTGTTCTTCCGCGACGAGGGAATCACAGGAGAGCGTTTTGCTGATACGGTGAATCGTCTCGGGTTCGACTATGTACAGGATAAACTGCTGCATGGAAGCATGGATAAGGCGGCCGTTCTGGAAAAGAAGGTGAAAGGCGGGGCGACTTGCTGACAGAGGTAGAATGAGGATGATTATGAAAAAATGGTATATGATTTTAGCAGTAATGACGGCTTCTTTCTGCTGCCTGGCCGCTTGCGGCCGGACGGCAGGAGAGCAGCCTGTAGAAGGCGGATATACGTTTACGGACGATCTGGGGCGGGAGGTTTCTGTGGATTCTTATGAACGGACTGCCGTATTGTTAGGAAGCTATGCGGATATGTGGATACTGGCAGGGGGAAATGTCTGTGCCGCGCCGGAAGATGCCTTTGACGACTTGGATCTGCCTCTGGCAGAAGATACGGTCAATCTGGGCGCTACCAAGAGGCTCAGCCTGGAGCTGCTGCTCTCTGGCAATCCTGATTTCGTGCTTGCCAGCACGAATACGCCCCAGCACCTCGAATGGCAGGAGGCCATAGAGGGAGCAGGAATTACGGTGGCGTATTTCGATGTTTCCTGTTTTGAAGATTATTTGCGGATGCTGAAAATATGTACGGATATTACGGGAATGCCGGAGCGCTATGAGGAATATGGAACCAATATCCAGAAACAGATTGATGAAATACTGGAGCGCAATGCGGACAGGCCGGAGCAGACAGTTTTGATGATGCGGGCCTCCGCCACGAGCATACGTGCCAAGAAAAATGAAGGAAATGTGTTGGGCGAAATGCTGGAAAGCTTTGGGTGCGTGAATATTGCCGACAGCGATGAGAGCCTGCTGGAGAATTTAAGCCTGGAGAGCATTATGCTTCTGAATCCGGACAAAATACTGATCGTGCAGTCGGGCGACGATACGGAGGGAACGAAGGAGAATATTAAAAATATGTTCCGGGAGAATCCTCTTTGGAGCGAGCTGGAAGCCGTAAAAAAGGAACAGGTGTATTTCCTGGACAAGCATCTGTACAATCTGAAGCCGAATGCGCGGTGGGCGGAAGCTTATGAAAAGCTGGAGGAGATTCTATATGAGAAATAGGAGCCGGAAGCAGTTTCTGTTTCTATGTGCCGGGGTTATAGGCTGCCTGATGGTGGCCGTTTTGAGCCTCTGCCTTGGAAACGTGCATTTTCTGCCGACGGATCTGCCCGGTATCCTGGCCGGGGACAAAGGGGCGATGAGCAGAAGCATCCTGCTTTATGCCAGGCTTCCCCGTACATTTGCCTCCTTGCTGGCCGGAGCCGCTTTGGCGGTGTCCGGCGCTGTACTTCAGACGGTGCTGGCGAACAGGCTGGCATCGCCGGGGATCATCGGCGTGAATGCAGGAGCCGGGCTGGGCGTGACGCTCTGCTGCGCGGCGGGGGTCTTGTCCGGCTATGCGGTTTCCTGTGCGGCCTTTGCGGGAAGCTTAATCACGGTCGCCGTCATCTCTGTATTTTCTTATCGCACAAGTGCCTCCAAAACCACTGTGATTTTAGGAGGAGTTGCATTAAACAGTATTTTAAATGCGATCTGCGAATCGGTGACAGTCCTGGATACGGATATTGCGATGTTAAGCATTGATTTCCGGGTGGGCGGCTTTTCTTCCGTTTCCTATGTCCGGCTGGTTCCTGCGGGTATTTTGATTCTGGCTGCTTTGGCAATACTGTTTACTTTATGCAATGAACTGGACGTGGTTGCCCTTGGGGACGAGACGGCCAGGGGCATCGGTCTGCCGGTGGGAAGATATCGGCTGGTTTTTCTGGTTCTTGCCGCCCTGCTGGCCGGCGCGGCAGTAAGTTTTGCCGGCCTGCTGGGATTTGTCGGATTAATTGTACCGCATTTTGTCCGCCGATATACGGGAAATGAAAGCGGGCATTTGCTGCCTCTTTGCGCTATATGCGGCGCGGGCTTCGTGGCTTTTTGCGATCTGGCGTCCCGCCTGGCATTCGCGCCCTACGAATTGCCGGTGGGCATTTTGATGTCAGTCATTGGAGGCCCCGTTTTCCTCTTCCTCTTAGTCCGTTACAAAGGAGGGCGCCGCTATGATTGAAGTGAAAAATATATCGGCAGGGTATGGGAAAACAGAAATCCTGCATGATGTCAGCTTCCAGGCAAAAGAGGGAAAGATAACGACTTTAATCGGCAGCAACGGCAGCGGAAAAAGCACATTGCTGAAAGCGATGCTGGGACTGATTCCATGGAGCGGCGGCGACATTATGATGGACGGCCTGTCGGTAAAAGGAATGAGCCGGGCGGAGATTGCCAGGAGGATCGCCTACCTGCCGCAGGGAAAAAATGTACCCGATATATCGGCAGGGCGCATGACGCTGCACGGGCGTTTTCCTTATCTGAGTTATCCAAGAAGATACCGGGAATCGGATTTTCAGATCGCGGAGGAAGCCATGCGGGCAATGGGGGTCTTAGAACTGGCTGACAGGCAGATGGCCGAACTTTCGGGCGGCATGCGGCAGAAAGTCTATCTGGCGATGGCTCTGGCGCAGCAGGCTCCAGCGATCGCCATGGACGAGCCGACCACCTATCTGGATATCGGACAGCAGTTCAAGTTTGCAGAGATGGTCAAAAAATTGTCCGAAAGCGGGAAAACGATCCTCCTCATCCTGCATGATATTCTCCTTGCCTTAAAAATTTCCGACCGCATCGTAGCAGTTTGCGACGGAAAAATCATCCAATGCGGAACGCCGGAGGAGATCTTAGGATCGGATATTATAAAGGAGTTATACGGTATAACAGTAAAGCCTGTCAGGACAGAAAAAGGAATACAATACTATTATGAGTAAGCATTATATATTCGGATACGTAAATTCATTTTTATAAGCGCCAAGGCATGCTGGGAACGGGGAGGGGCGGTGGCAGAGGGGGACGAGGCTGGGGAGAAAGGTATTTT
>OFHO01000659.1_pt1 | contig 30799 bp, 29 predicted proteins | sample 1521531 | NCBI WGS metagenome assembly OFHO01 (sample SAMEA3504124, study PRJEB24116) | mouse gut metagenome | biome: mouse gut; feature: mouse-associated habitat; material: faeces | place: Denmark | collected 2011
GCTGGGTTCAGAACGTCGTGAGACAGTTCGGTCCCTATCTGTTGTGGGCGCAGGAAATTTGCGAGGACCCGACACTAGTACGAGAGGACCGTGTTGGACAGACCTCCGGTTTACCGGTTGTACCGCCAGGTGCACCGCCGGGTAGCCGCGTCTGGCAAGGATAAGTGCTGAAAGCATCTAAGCACGAAGCCCCCCTCAAGATAAGATTTCCATACAGGGTCGTCAGAGACGATGACGTCGATAGGTCGCAGGTGCAGGGGCGGTAACGCCTACAGCCGAGCGATACTAATCACCCGAACCCTTTCCGTGGGGCAGACCCTCCCCGAAAAAAGAACAGGGTCATAAAGACAGAAAGCTTTTTGAGAAAAGCGCTGGTTTTGAAGTTACAGCTTCCGTCATGGCACCTTTTTTTAAGATACAACGTCAAGAGGGTCATGAGAGACCCCGAGGATGACGGTAAAAAGAAACTTAGGTGGTGATAGCGTGAGGGTTCCACCTCTTCCCATTCCGAACAGAGAAGTTAAACCTCACCACGCCGATGATACTGCGAAAGTGGGAAAGTAGGTAACCGCCCCCTCTAATGAAGGAGCCGCGAGCAAGGACGAACAGTCCCGCCCGCGGCTCCCTTTTTTTGTACCCGTACACGCCACCCTGTATTATCTTCCGAGATTGTGCTTCAGCTATCCTATGTTTTGGATGTTATTAGTAAATTTGTGAAAAAATTAATTTGCTATGAAGGTAACATTGTCTAATGATGTATTGACGGTAGTGATAGATTCGCACGGTGCGGAGTTGCAGAGTATAATGAATAACCGTACGCGTCAGGAATATTTATGGCAGGGTGATAAGGCGTTTTGGGGACGTCGTTCACCGGTGCTGTTTCCTATAGTAGGAGCTGTGTGGAATGGCGTGTTCAGGATGAACGGACAAGAATATCCAATGGGGCAGCACGGTTTTGCACGTGATAGCGAATTTGAGGTCATGCAGGATGTGGCTGAAAATGAAGCTTGGTTTGCGCTTGAATCGTCGGAGCATACTCTTACTATGTTTCCCGGACAATTCCGTCTCGAAATAGGTTATGCCTTGCAGGGTGAGCGTTTGAGTGTGATGTGGCGCGTGCGCAATATTGGAGATAAGGATTTGTGTTTTCAGATTGGTGCTCATCCGGCGTTTAATTATCCCGATTATTCATCTGCTGATTCCGTTCATGGATATTTCAATATCGATGGTAGAGAACTTAAAGCGCAATTCATAGAGACTAAGGGGTGTGTCGGTGCGGTAGAAAGGGTAGTGAAGCTTGATGAAGATGGTATCATGCCATTGAATGCACATACATTTTCAGATGATGCATTGATATTTGCTGAAGGGCAGGTGCGCAGGGTTTCTATGCTTGATAAAAATAAGGCTCCTTATCTTACTTTGTTGTTTAGTTCGCCTGTTGTGGGATTGTGGTCACCTCCTGCCGGCAATGCGCCTTTTGTGTGTATAGAGCCTTGGTGGGGGCGATGCGACAGAGTGGGTTTCGCGGGCGATTTCAGCGAGCGTGAGTACGTGAATAGTATTGATCCCGGTGCTGAATTTGCTGCGGGATATGTGATAATAATAGATAATATTTAGCAGCCCATATTGCGGGTATATATAAAACCAAACGAGGGGTCGTTGTCACAACGTCTCCTCGCTTAGATAATAAACCAATCATTATCACATTTCTTGCAATGGAAAAAGTAATTTTGCTATGTACTAGTAAAACATCGTAGGGACATAAATGTTCCGGTGTATGCTGTTTTTAACTTTGATTAACCAGACCATATTCTTTATTTGATGTGACATGTGTATGTGCCATTATCAAAAATGGTTATATTTGTAAATGATAACCACGGCGGAGTTTAGTGGTAATTAAGGATGGTGTGCATGGTTTTGGCACTAAAGTCATGTACCTTTGTGTTATAAATAAGAATAAATTGAATAAAATATATATGGCAAAAAAAGAAACAACTAAGAAGGGGGTTGAGATAGATCCTAAGAAAGCTAAGCTCAGCGCGCTTGGCGAGGCAATGGCACGCATTGAAAAGAATTATGGTAAGGGTGCCATAATGAAGCTTGGTGATGAAAATGTAGAGGATGTGGAAGTGATTCCTACCGGATCGATCGGGCTCAACTGGGCGTTGGGTGTAGGAGGATTTCCGCGTGGCCGTATCATTGAGATTTTCGGTCCTGAATCGTCCGGTAAGACCACACTTGCCATTCACGCTATTGCCGAAGCCCAAAAAGCAGGTGGTATAGCTGCCATGATTGATGCTGAGCATGCATTTGACCGTTTCTATGCCGAAAAGCTCGGTGTAGATGTGAACAATCTTCTGATTTCTCAACCTGACAACGGTGAGCAGGCTCTTGAGATTGCGGAACAGCTTATCCGCTCGGCTGCCGTTGATCTTATAGTGGTGGACTCTGTTGCCGCACTTACGCCCAAGAATGAGATTGAGGGTGATATGGGTGACCGTAATGTGGGTCTGCAGGCGCGTTTGATGTCGCAGGCTATGCGTAAACTTACAGGTGCCATTTCACGCACCAATACAACCTGTATATTCATCAATCAGCTTCGTGAAAAGATTGGTGTGATGTTTGGACCGTCGGAAACGACCACGGGCGGTAATGCGTTGAAGTTCTATGCTTCGGTCCGTATAGATATACGTTCAAGCTCCTCGATCAAGGATGGCGATGATGTATATGGCCGTCACACGAAAGTGAAGGTGGTAAAGAATAAGGTGGCTCCACCTTTCAAGCGTGCGGAATTTGATATTATGTTTGGTGAGGGTATCTCGCGTAGCAGTGAAATTATAGACCTCGGTGTGGATTACGATATCATTAACAAGAGCGGTTCGTGGTTCAGCTACAATGGTACTAAACTTGCACAAGGACGTGATGCCGCCAAGAGGGTGATTCAAGACAATCCTGAGCTTGCCGAAGAACTCGAAGCTAAAATCATGGAAGCCATGAATAATCCCGAGTCTAAGAAGAAAGCCGGTAAGGGTAAAGGAAAAGGCAAGGATAAGAATTCTGCCAAGAATGAAGATGATGAACCGGTAGCAAAACCGGAAGCCGACCTTGATGATCTGGATTTTGACGATGATTTACCTGATGATTTTTCTATAGAGGAAGATTGACGCATACGCTGAGGATTCAGCGATTGGTATTTTGCAACTGCATGTCTGATTTGAGTCAGCGTGCAGTTGCTTTTTTGTCTCTATTGTGTGACATAAGTGTTACATTATGGCTTGAAGTTGTTACAAATGCTGTTGCTGTGTGCGTTTCGCAACATTATGTTGCGAAATTGTAACAAGATATTGTATGGATATAATGTATTGATTAATAATGCTGTGTGTTATATTGTAACAAACTTGTAATCATATTAACATATTTTAATTTGTAAATAATTTGGATAATTAAAAACTACGTAACTTTGCATCGTCAACGACAACGAACTATTTATTTACAAATACCTAAAACATCATATTATGCGTCGATTTTCATTCATCATGTTGTGTGTAGCTATGTTCTGCCAAAATGTTGTGGCACGTCAGTTAACTGCTGAAGAGGCTTTTGATAATGCAATGTTGCAATATTCCATGAAAGCCCCCAAGGCGGCTATTCGCACAATGTCGAGCGTGATGACCGCAAGTCAGCCCACGCTATCTTATACGGTGGAAACCGATGACACACCTACGGTATATGTGTTCACGCAAAAGAAGGGTGGCTATTGGATCGTGGCTGCAAATGACGCTGTTTCCAACAGTTTGCTCGGTTATACTGATACCGGTGTATTCGATGCCGATAATATTCCCGGAAATGTGGAGTGGGTGTTGAATCAATACGGTAAGCAGGTGGCTCATGCCGCATCTATGGAGAATGTGGCTGCATCGGATGACGACCAAGAGTTGAGCCAATATGATGTTGCGCGAAATCGTAAGCAGATAGAGCCTATTATAACAACAAAATGGGGTCAGACTTATCCCTATAACCTGTATACCCCAGTTGTTGACGGTTACCAGTGTCCTACCGGATGCGTTGCAACAGCTATGGCTCAGGTGATGTACAATTTTAAATATCCTGTTTCCGGAACCGGTAAAAATACAGTGTCATTGTCAGGTACTAAATATACATTGAACTTCGACGAGGTTGTGTTTGATTGGGATGCCATAGACGCCGCTGCCGGACGTGCCAATACATCAAGCAGTTCCGACGCTATATCCAATCTGATGTATGCATGTGGAATAGCGACCGGTATGAGATATACTCCCTCTGCCAGCAGCAGCAATTACCTTACTGCTTCACGTGCCATGGTGAAATATTTCGGTTATGACAATGGTATGGCATGTCTGAGTCGTGATTTTTTCACCGCTGATGAGTGGTCGGATATAGTATATAATGAGCTTGCAGAGGGTCGCCCCGTGATGTATTCCGGTTCAAGTCCTGCAGAGGGTGGACATGCATTTATATGCGACGGGTACGATGGTGACAACTATTTTCATGTCAACTGGGGTTGGGACGGTACTTACAATGGCTATTTCCTGCTTTCGGTACTCGACCCCAAAGGAAATAATGCAGGTTTTGCTTATAATGAAAGCATCATAGTGGGTATACAGCCTGCGCGGGAAAATTCAGAGGTTCGTCCTGTAGTGCAATTTGTCTCGGAGCTTACATTCGATGCTGCTTCTTATACCCGTACAGCTAATGGTTCCGTTACCTTTAAAGATGCACGTGGAATATTCAATCAGAGTGTGGGAGCAGCCACGTTTGTTTTCGGAGCACGTCTGGTTGATGCTGACGGCAACGAGCGCTTTGTAGAGTCAAAAAGTTCATTGAAACTTCTTGCCGGTCAGGCATTCAGAACTTACACGGTGCCTATGAGCCAATTCCCCACCGAAGGACGCTGGACTGTGATTCCTGCCGTGAAAACTGAGTCAGGTGTGTGGTATGATTGCTTTATAAAACGCGATATGGAATATGCCTATGTGCTTGATGCCACTGAGTCGGAACTGAAATTCACCCCACTTTCAGAGGTTAAGAAAAATGATTTAGTGGACCGCGATGGTGTTACTGTGGCTGAATTCGAACTGCCCACCAAGATGACTTATACATACGGTATGGAAATCAAGGCTGTGGTAAATAATCTTTCAGAAAAGGAATGTACCAAAATCTTCACTCCCGTACTTAAACGCGACAATCAGATTGTAGCCACCGGTTCGGATTTGACATTCGATGTTGCAGGAAACAGCACACAGACAGTAGACTGGCGCACTTATCTACAGAATAGCGTGGATGCAGGTACCTATCAGGTTGCCATCATCAATCGCTATGGTAAGCAGGTGAGCAATGAGCTTACACTTGAAGTGGAATTGCCTACAGCGGGTATTGAAGACCTGAATGTCGATGACAATGCTGAGATTGTTAAAACTGAAGTGTTCAATATAAACGGACAATTTGTACTAACCTATGAAAACGCCCAAGAAGCAAATCTGCAACCGGGCATGTATGTACTGCGCCATACCATGGCCGACGGCAGCACTAAGACGGAAAAAGTGATGCGTCGTTGATTCCTACAGAACCAAACAGTACGGTCTAAGTGTTATAGTGTCAGAGCGATGTAAGTTCTGACACTATATTTTTTGTAACGTACAACTATTTTCTATTATGAGAAGACATCTCCTGACCTTGTCCGTGGTGTTTGCGGGCACGTTGATAGGTGCTGCACGCCAGCTGTCGCCCGCTGAAGCCATGAGCCGGGTGGAATTGCAGACGCCGAGTATGAAACCTTTGGCTGTGTCTTCGAAGTCGGAGCCGAAGCTAAAATATACGTTGAGCGAAGACGATATCAATACGTTGTATGTGTTTAGTTGCGGAACCGATGGCGGATTCCTTGTGGTGCCTGCCGACGATGTTGTAGACAGGACTCTTTTAGGCTATTCCGATAACGGTACCTTTGATTCCGTCAATATTCCCGAGAACCTGCAATGGTGGCTTATGCAATATAGCGAGGAGATTGCCGCGATGGTAAACAATGGTGGTGAATCCCAACGTGCCGGTGTGCGCGAGTCATCTGTTGCCCGGGCTGATATAGAGCCTATTGTTAAGACTTTGTGGAATCAGGAGGCGCCGTACAATGACTTATGTCCTGTGGTGGATGGTGTGCGCTGCCCTACCGGATGTGTTGCCACAGCCATGGCACAGGCTATGAATGTGTTTCAGTGGCCTGAACGAGGGATAGGGTCACATTCCTATAAACCGGTTGATGTCGGTACGACACTTTCGGTTGATTTCTCTGCCACAACGTATGAATGGGACAAGATGGAAGATGTGTACACGTCATCGAGTTCCGAAGAATCCAAGGCGGCTGTGGCGACATTGATGTACAGCTGCGGTGTTGCCATAAGTATGAATTATCACCCGAACAGCAGCGGTGGCAACTATATTACGGCATCGCGCGTGCTGGTCGATAATTTCAATTACGATAAGTCATTACGCTGTCTGGGGCGCGATTATTTCGAACTCGACGAGTGGATTGATATGATTTATGCTGAATTGGATGCCGGCAGACCTGTGCTTTACGGTGGTACCAGTACCTTAGGCGGTCATGCCTTTGTGTGCGACGGTTACCGGGAAGGCGATTATTTTCATATCAATTGGGGCTGGGGTGGTACCAGTAACGGGTATTTCCTCATCACGGCTCTGAATCCTGAGGAACAGGGTGTAGGTGGTAGTTCGGGTGGATTCAATATCGGCCAGACTATGGTAATAGGACTTCAACCACCGGTTGAAGGTTCGGAAATAATTCCGGTAGTGGAATTTGTGAGTGATTTTTCAGTTCAATCACCTACTTACGACCGTGCGGCAATTCAAGATGTCACATTCTACGATCCACGAGGAATATTCAATCAGTCGGTTGGTAAGGTCGATATGACATTTGGTGTAAAACTTACCGATGAGTCGGGAGCTGTGACTTATGTTCCGGCTACAGAGTCCATGGACTTGCTTGCAGGTCAGGCAATACGGCGTTATAGTGTACCGGCTGCCGACTTTCCGCAGTCGGGTAAATATGTGGTGACACCGGCGGTGAAGAGTAGCGGTGTGTGGACTGATGCCTGTGTGAAGATGTCCAATGTACGTTCGCTCGCGCTTGATGCATCGGCGTCGGAACTGAAGTTTTCCGCTACAGCCGAACCTGCCATCAAGGTCACAGATTTCACGCTTGATACACCGCTTTATCCCGGAAAAGAATTTAAGATAACTGCTGTGCTTACCAATGTAGGCGGTGTGGAGTACTATGAAACCGTGGAACCTGTTCTGCTCAAGGATGATGAAGAGATAGCTCAAGGTACGCCTATAGCAGTGGAACTTATGGCGGATGATTCTAAAGAATTCGTATGGGTAGGTACTTTTCCGTCATCCCTTGCCACCGGTGAGTATGTGCTTCATCTTGTGGATTCCTCCGGTAAAGGAATGAGCGAAGGTATTCCGGTTACGGTAGAAACCGCTCCGACGGAGACAGCGGCTGTTACTGCATCATCAATGTTTGTGGGTGCTACCGGTCAAGGTCTGGTGGAGTCGGAACCGGCGGAAATATCGCTTGCCGATTTTAAAGCAGAGGTGACATTGAATTGTACCGCAGGATATTTTGCCCATAATATCAAGGGATATATTTATTATGCCGCCAATCAAGGAGTGAAAACTTTCGACGGTACATTCGTCGGCATTAAGTCGGGGCAGAATACTACCGTGTCGTTCCAGGAGGATTTGTCGGATCTTGAGGTTGGGCATACATATATATTCGTACCGTGGGCGGATGATTACGGTCAATTGGGTAATCCCATGTATTTCCGGGCTTCAGGTACATCGGCGGTCGATGACATTGTGTCGGATATCGAAGTCACACTTTCGCCTAATCCCGCATACGATATGGTTTGCATAACTTCCTGTTCGGCTATTCAAGTGGTATCGGTTTACTCTATCTCTGGTGCTCAGGTAATGCGGATGGCAGGTGACGGGAATGATTCCATGACATTTACGGTAGCTTCGCTTCCTTCGGGAATATATATGGTGCGAGTGGTCGCCGATGATAATATTGTGAAAACGTTGCGCTTATTGAAGCGTTGATTCGGTTATTGATAAATGTGTTGGCTTCCATCGGCTTCCGTTGGGAGCCAATCGTTTTTATTGGGATTAGTCCCTGCGTCGGGCTTGGGCGGCGAGCATGCGGTGTCCTATACGGCAATATAGACATTTGCGTGTCTCGCAGTATTGACGGCGTAGTTGTATGAGTGCTTGTGATGAGAAGGCATCTGATATTTTTATGCCGTTGCGAGTGAATAATTCCACTATGGAATTGCGTTCGGCTGGTATATATTGCAACAGCGTTATGGCACGGTCGGTCAGTTCACTGTCGTCATGTGTCATTCCATAGGCAAACTGCAGCGGCACCACAGCGTTGATTACAAGTCCCTGTATGGATGTGCAGCTTAGTGCTGATGGGGTATTGGGTGATGGTGTGCCGAAATTATAATGGTTTGCCCAATAGCCGGTGAGGGTGGGTGTGAATAGTGATTCGGCTTCGGTCAAATCCGTTACTTTGAGTATCCGCGCAAGCATGCGGAAACCTCCGTGCAGCATGGCGGCGAGGGTGGCTATGCGACGGTGCGGAAAATTACCCGGTCTCATGCGGGACATCTTCCATCCGAGCGATTGCGGTGCCCGCAGTCCGAACTTGTGGGCAAGAAACGTGTATTCGTTGCGTAGTCGCTGTACGTAATCATCATTATGGCTGGCGGTGTCGAGCAGTCCGCTCTGACCGAACAGCAGGGCTTCGATGGCTGTGATAGAGTCGCTGTGCTTACCTAAAAATATGAGTGGCAGGCTTAATGCGAGACGTTCAAACGGTTCGCCATTCACTCCGAACCCAAGGCACCGTGCCACAGTGGCGTAGCATGTGCTCTCCCAGTCTCCTGAATACCGTTGGAGTAACTGATGTATGCGGTCGCTCTTGTCGTATATTCTTTCATACGCCAAGGTGTCGAGCCAATCTCTCAGATACAGTGGTTTCATCTCTGCAATCTTGGCTGCGCAGGGCAGGTCGCGGTCGGCACGGTTCACTAATGATTCGTAGCTGAGATGAAACTGTGGAGCGCATGGCATACGTAACTGGGGTATAGGTTCACCGTTGGAGCGGCGTATCACGGTATCGTCACGGTCCACCACATGCAATACTACCGAATCGTAGGCTTGGTCGCCATCATGGCCATGTCTGTGCCAGTCGCTTGCCTTTACGTGTATTTCCACGTCGCCCGCCCACATGCGTCCGTCAATCTGTATCTTGGCGTTGAAGAAATCAGGACCGGCATCGGTGTTCAGGCGTCCGGGGTCAATAACCTGTACAACCTGTCCGTCGACAGTGCGCATGTCGCTCTGAAGCCACAGCCTGTGCTGCCAGATATATTGCATGAGCCGTTCCATAGATGTGTGTGTTGACAGTTATCGATAGGTGAGCGTGGCACCGCAGTCTTCAAGCTGGCGTTTGATGTATTCGTAGGTTCCGATATCATATACCGGAAATATAGAGGGAGTTCCATCGACGAATTCCTTGGCTTCCTTCAAGCCTATGCCCAAAAGTTCCTTGACGCATTTCACAACCTGTAGCTTTGCAGGACCGGCTGATAGAAGAACCAGCCGTTTTGCGGTTCCGTTGGGTTGAGTATATTGGATAGGTTGGGGCTTTGGCTCGTTGGGAAATGTTACGGAGATAGTGCGTGTGGGTGTTTCAAATGTGTACTCCTCGATTCCGAGTGATGTCCCCATGGCACTGGTGAATTCTACAAAGTATGAGCCGTAAGGTATGTCGAATTTGTGGACCACATTCGGGGTTATATCTGCAAAGAAGTCACTATCGACAAGCATCATGCACTCTTCGTTGGCACGTATCTTAATGCAGCATACGTCGGGCGATGATTGCAGGGTTGTTGCCGCTACAGGTGCGGTGCTTGTTTTTCGCAGGTTGTTTATGCGGTCCTGAAGTGATTCGATACCGGCTTTGAGGTCTGCTATGGAGTGGCGTTTGAATTGTCCCGTGAAGAAGTCGAGGAACTGGTGCTGTCCGAGTCCGTTGCGTATTTTTTCCGGTAAGCTGAGTCCTTTGGGCGGAAAAGGGTAGTATTTAAGTGCTGAATCTTCGTTGAGAGGTATTATGATTCTGTTGAGTTCGACCGCCCGTGTAATTTCGAGAGCTATCCAGTCATCGGCGTTCACGCAGCGGTCCAGGCACCCCTTTGAGTAAACGAATAAAAATACCGGTGCTGATGCTATGGCTTCATAGATACGATTGTCGAAAACTCCCACGTGCGGCAGGTCGTCGGTGTCGAGAAATACTTTGTAGCCTAAGCGTGTGAGTTCTGATTTCAGTATCTGCGCCGAAGTGACTCCTGTGTCCCTCCGGTAGGATATGAAAATGTCGTATTCTTTATTCATGGCATGTCAAAAGATTGTCATATACAAATATACGACAGTTTTTAGAATACGCAAAGCTAAAATGCGTAGTCTGCCATGTATGGGGTATTGTCGGTTTGCTTTATATGGAGCGGGCGAATGCTATCATGGATATGGCGGCTTCGGCGGCTTCGCAGCCCTTATGTCCATGTGTGCCGCCTATGCGGTCGAGTGCCTGCTGCTCGTCGTTGACGGTGAGCAGTCCGAAAATTACGGGCGTGTCGCAGTCGGCATTTAGCGCGGTTATGCCTTGGGTCACGCTTTGGCATACATAGTCGAAGTGCGGGGTGTCGCCACGCACCACACATCCGAATACTATTACGGCATCGTGGCATGATGCCTCTATAATCTGTGATGCTGCGAATGTCAACTCCACGGCGCCGGGCACGGGATATATATCTATGTCGTCGTTGGTGAATCCGTTGGCAAGTAAAGTGTCTACGGCGCCACGGCACAGCTCGGAAGTGATGTGTCCGTTCCATTGTGCCACAGCTATGGCTACTCGTGCATTTTCAAGTTTTGGGAGTGTAAGTGTTGGGGTGTTTGTTGACATGTCTATGTGGGTGTGATTTTTATCTTGGGAATAATTTGTGCCAGAAGCCGAAAATGTCGAGGTTAGGGTTCTTGGCATTGAGCAGTATGTCTACTATACGCCGGTGTTCGGCGTCGGCATTGATTTTATTTGCCTTGTAGAGCATAGTGTTGAGGAGATGTATGCCTTTGTCGCGTGACGCTTTTACGGCAAGGAGTGCCTCGCCGAGGTCTATGGAGAGCTGTAGGTGCTGACGGGTGAATTCAGGGTCGAGTTTGGTAAGCGTTTTCAATGCACGTGAGAAGTACTGTACCGCCTCGCGTTGACGGTTCATCTTCATGAGTGTGCGACCCTCTGTGGTGAGCGATTCTATCAGGCGCATACCGGCACCTTCGATACCTTCATTGCTCATCCGCAGGTAGCGGTTGGTGGCTTCCTGGTATTGGGCAAGTGCGTTTGCCTGCTTTACCCGTGACTGGTACACACCGGTTGATGCGTTCATTGCCATTATGTGGGCTGAGCCATAGCGTAATGGATTTATTTTGGCAAGGCGTTCGAAGAGTTTCATCGATTTTTCAATCTCTCGTTCCGCCTGCTTGTGCTCATCGCGTGAGTTGTGTATTACGGCTATATCGTATAGAAGCGATGCGAGTATGGTTAGAAACGGTTCGTCCTTGCGCTTGGACTCCTGTGAGAGCAGGTTCAGTACGGTAGCGGCATTTGCCAAAGCCTCGTCCGTGAGTCCGGCGTGTATGTAAAGAGAGGTGAGAATCTGCATCAATGCTGCGTGAATATCGAGCAGAGTGCCGCTTTCCTCACCCATTCGTGCTACTATAGTGTCGAATTCCTTTATGCCGTCGATAGCTTCGTCGATACGGCCTTGACTTACCAGTATATTGGCTGCGCTGCGCACGAAATCGTATGCGGCGTTGAACGGCAGTTCGCTTATGGCATGACGTAGCGCGGTGATGTTGAGACTGCCCTCAGATAGAGCGGTCTCTACTCCGGTGGTTTCCGTGGCGGGTATGAAAATGGGTTCTAATGAAATATCTTTCATGCGTGCCAGGGGTTAATGGTTGGTTACTGCTGATAGCGTGCGGGTGATTAGTTCGTCGGCAGTGGTATTGTGCAGTCCGGCGATGTCGCGTCGTGTTAGCCCGAGCCGAGCCATTGAACTTATAAATCCGGCGAGTAGCGCTGCTTGTGTCGAGACTGAATCGGTGGATATGCCCGATATCTCCTTTGAGGAGTATCCTCCTGGGTGCATCAATTCCAGATTTCCGTTGGCAGTGTCGCAGTTTACGGCTGTAGGACAATAGAAGTTTATTTTGTCGCGGTAGCATTGCCGGGCATCTACTGCGCCGAATATGCTTGCGATGTCGGATTTGTGCGTGAATACGACATGTGATGTCTCGAGGTTCTCGAGTATGGCTGGCATAAGACGAGTCACTCCTCGGGTGAGTGATGATGCTATGTCGGGTACGTATAGTATGGTGGCATTGCGCTGCGTTGCGTTGTCGAGCAACTCTACAAGCTGAGGGCGCACGCGTGGGTCTAACGCAAATCCGGAGCCGAATACTACAATGTCGTCCGGGTCGATACGCGGCCATACGGTATCGAATTTCTGGTCGGGGTACCTGCCGTAGTCCACTATGTCGCCACCGGAAGTGTGACGCAGTTGTATGGGTGTTGTCCCTCCGTCGGAAAAGCGGTCGATGGATGTGATATTGACCCCATTGTCCTGCAGGTGCCGAAGCAGAATGCCACCTAAAGTATCGCGAGCCACCTCACCTACCATAGTTACGTCGTGACCATCTATTCCGAGTAATATGGCTGTGTTCAACAACGTGCCAGCAGCGCTTACATTGGCTTGCAGCGGCAATGTGGTTGCATCGGCGGGAAATGTGATGTCAATTGCGCAAGTTCCGCAGACTATGATTTTGGGCGATGACATGGTAAGTTGTCAGCAGCAACACAATTTCGAACCGAGCGATCCGCCATGGTGGCGCAGCGCGTATTGGTCTTTGGTAAATCCGGTAAGCCGCATTACGTTGACTACAAGGATGTCGCAGATCACAGTCATCATGGTTATGGAAGTGGTGGGGGTAAGGCCGTGAGGGCATACCTCAGGGGCATTGCCGGTGGTGAGGGTAGCGGTGGCAAGCTTGGCAAGTTCGCTTTCGGGGTCACCTGTGATGACTATGGTGGGGATACCGGGATATAGTTTTTCGGCTAATTCGATAAGGTCGATGATTTCACGGGTATAGCCTGAGTTGGATACCAGGAGCAATACGTCGTTAGGTTGCAGAACGCCAAGGTCACCGTGTTGAGCCTCAGCCGGATGCATGTTCACGGCCGGTGTGCCTGTTGAAGAAAAGGTAGTGGCAATATTCAAGGCTATATGTCCGGCTTTACCCATGCCGGATGTTACGAGCTTTCCACCCCGCTTGTGCACGTGCTCGATTATCAGCTCCACGGCTTTATCGTAATCGGGCGTGTAGGGGATGGATGCAATGGCTTGACTTTCGGCAGCTATGATGCTACGCATGGAGTCGGCAATGTTCATCTTACTATATATAGAAATGACACGTGTTACTAATTTTCAACTTACAAAATTACAACAATCCGTGTCATTATGCAAGTTTAAAGTTAATAAATGTTGTTGAGGGTATATGATGTGGGACAAAAGTGTACTCTTATAAGGGGCGTTGCTCGTAGGCAGATGCGGCTTCGAGCCATGCTGTATCAATGGGTGCCCCGCTTGCTGTAGCCGGGTCAAACCCCGCCATTACGGTGCGTCCCACACATTTTGTCTGTCCGGTGGCTTCATTGACCACCCGCTGTTCCAGAGTCACACTCCGTTCGCCCACATGTACTATAGTGGTCCATACCTGCAATTGCTCTCCGAAATATGATGGTGCCGCGAAGTCGCAGTCGATATGTACCACTACCATGCGGATGTCCTTGATGCTCAAACGGCCGTTGGATATGGTGGTGAAATAATCGAGTTTGGCGAGGTCCATAAACGACAGGTACACGTTGTTGTTGATGTGGCCGAGCATGTCTATGTCGGTAAATCGTGTCTGTACCTGCAGGTGGTGTCTGAACGGAACTTTTGCAGGAGCCACGTGTGGATTGTCGGATGGTAGGTATGTCGGTATGGTCATGTTGTGGTGGGTTAGTGGAATATGATGTCGGTGATGGCGTTGGAGCCTACAGCCCGGTTGATCTGTTCGACGAGCCGTGAGCGGTGGAATGCGAGCTCGTTTTTTAACGCGGCTGAAGTTATATGTACATGTAGTTTGCCGTGGTGCACGTAACGTTTGAATGTGTACCGGTTGACTCCCGGGCCTACAATTTCAGGCCATAGATAGCATGCGCGTTGTTGCGCCATGGCGTCGGTCAGTCCTGCCTGAGCCATGGACTCGTCTATGATTTCAGCTATTGATTTCGGTTCGGTTCGTTTCATTGCTGTTGCGATGAGGTGGCGAGAGTGAACCGGCCTCCCTGTACGGTCCACATCCGGTAATGACCGCCGGTACGTTCCATAATGTCATCGAGATGCTTGCGGTTGGTGTCGGTTACGAATATCTGTCCGAATTCATCGGCTGTGACCAAAGCCATAATGCGCTCCACGCGGTCGCGGTCGAGTTTGTCGAATATGTCATCAAGCAGGAGCATCGGGCGCATACCGGTGGCTGTGTGCAGGAAATCGTACTGTGCGAGCCGCAGTGCTATGGTGAATGTCTTGCATTGACCTTGCGAACCGGTGCGCCGCATGGGCATATCCTCTATCAGCATCTCTATGTCGTCGCGGTGCGGACCTACGGATGTGTACTTCACTATCTCGTCGTGGCGTCTGGCGGCATCAAGCAGTGCGGTCAGGGAACCATCGGGGCTTGCGTCCAACGACCCTTTGAATGCCAGGCTAACAGGTTCGCTGTCCTCTCCGGCTATCGCCCGGTAGTAACGATGGAACAGTCCGGTGAGTTTGTCGACCCAGCTCTGCCGTATGGCATGTATGTATCTTGCTGCCATGTCCATGGCAGTTTCTATGGCTTCGTAAAGTGTGTGGTCGACTATTCCGGCACGAAGGAGACGGTTGCGCTGCTCCACGCCGGCATTGTAACGGATCAGTGCGTCGAGGTATCGTTTGTCGCTTTGCGATATCACCATGTCCATCCATCGGCGGCGTTCCTCGCCCGAGCCGCGTATCAGGTCTATATCCTGCGGAGCTGCCATTACAAGTGGGAATGTGCCTATGTGTTCGCTCAAACGGCTGTATTCCTTACCACCGCGTTTCAGGCTTTTGCGCTTGCCGCGTACCATGCCCAGCGATAGCTCCTCGGGGGTGTCACGGCGGATGTACCGGGCTTTTGCCATGGCGAAATCCTCGCCACGGCGCAACAGCATGGTATCGGTCATCCCTGAAAAACTCTTGCAGAAACTCAAGTAAAATATGGCATCGAGCAGGTTGCTCTTGCCCATGCCGTTATTGCCCAAAAAACAATTGATTTTCGGGGAGAACTCCAATGAGGCCTCCGCAATGTTCTTGAAATTGGTAAGTGAAAGTCGCTCCAGATACATATCAGATACAAAAATACGGATAAGCGAGCGCAATGCCAAATTTATTTGGGCATTGCCGAACGAAAGTATTTAAGATGAAGTCAAAAATACGGATAAGTGAGCGCAGTCCCAAATTTATTTTCATCTCCGGCATGAAAAAAAGGGCATGGAAATATCCGGAAATTCAATATGTGGTAAATTCGATTATGTGGCTGATTGATTATTCCTTCTGATAATCGAGATAATGGAATATGCTGCTACGATTATAAACTGCAAAACATTAAGGCATAACAGATAGAACCACCATGTGAGTCCCGCGCCACCTTCGCTCTTGAACAATAGTCCGTAACTCAACAGGGAATTATATCCCAACCAAAATATAATATTGCATAATGCTGTTCGGTATCTGAACTTACGAATAATGGCTATGGCAATCAGCGACAGTGCAAACGCCACAGCAAGGAGCAATGTATCTTCACTCCATGATGAGCATAAGCATACTGAAACAGCCATAATTGCTCCGATAATCCATAATAGCCAAAATCGGTTATCGTAGTGTACCATATAATATTTCATTAAGACATATAATTCACGATTGCCGACTTATTCTTTGCAAAAAATTTACGTGAATTAATATTCAATGCTCCAAGAGCACGCGTTCCTTTTTCTCTTATATAAAAGAACGGGAAATTTACAGTTGCCACAAACTGCTTTCCTGAGTAATCCAGCATTATCTGATATTGCTTGTTTATATCGTCATACGTTGTATTCAAAATAACACAACTATCTGGTAGAAGTTTCTTTGTCTTTCGTATAACGTAACATTGCTTAAGCCAATTGTCATATAGAAACATACCGTTTGTAACAACAAATATAATGAGAATGAAGAGTAATCCGAATATAATGACCTGACCGGATATTGTATCTCCATTATTCATTTGAATAAATAGGCAGATTGAAAATAACATTATACAAATTGCCAACACCCATGATATAGAGAACAGGATGGCATCTTTTAATGCAAATATGAAAGAGGTATAATAGGTCGTTTTTGTACCGTACCAAAAACGTTTATCAGTCAGTTTCATTGATTGTCGGGTCTAAAATGTTTCGGATAGTTTCTATTGTTTGTTGCCAGTCAGTCTTTTTCATATCGAATGACTGGGAACGGCTGCTGTCCCAATCAAAACCTTGACCATCTTTACGTCTCTTTCCAACTTCGATTGACAATTTATCGCCAAGATATTCTTTGCTGCTATATTCTACAAGGCACATGGTGGAGTTCAGATTCAGTTGCCGCCACGACTGTTGCTTCATCGCTTTTATCAATTCAGACGGTTTCATATCCTCATATCTGCGCTTGACACTTGTTTCGAGACAATCAAGCATGGTTTTCTCAAATTCTGAATCAGTGCAATCATGTGATAGAAAATAGATTGGTTTACTTGCGATACTATAATAAACCGTCAGGAAGATGTATTGCTTTGAAGTTCGGTATATTTGACATTTGGCATTTCTATCTTGTGGTACTTCAATCGTGTTATTGGTTTTTCCAACTTTTGACCAACGATATACACCTAAAACGGCACCCAAAAGAATTATGACAATAAGCCATTTATCGTCGCTGTGGTCGTAGTAATCATATACAGTCATATTATTGGCTGGATTATCCTTTTGATACATGACTCCAATAGTGTCACCAACGGTCAACCCTTTTAATCGTCTTCCACTACCTTTATAACTAATCCCATCAATATTCAGATGGTAGTATATAGACCATGAATTGCCGACACTTGAAATGTCTTCGATTGCCACTCTTGTCGAAACCGGATTATGCGCCAAATTCTCTCGTTTATTATTGAAAAAGAATCCGAAAACTAAAAACGGCACAAGAACTATAAGGATAGCCACAGTTGGCAAACCTCTTGTTCCTCGCTCTCCGAGAAAGAAACGATATAATTTGCTGTCGGACTTCATGGCATCATGCTTAATTATAAATATTTCACCATCAATAGAATTAAGACAGCAATAACAATCATTCCCAAACAGCCATTGGCAAAAGCATTATCGTTATATGCAAGAGGGTCTTTTTTATCGCTGTTGTATAGCTTTTTATACGACACATCTTTTCTGCGGCAAACTATCCGCAGAAAGAAATACCGCATGCCGGCTCCGATATGCAGTGCTATCGCACTGATTATTGACTGCATAATTTCTTCCATTATATGTGTTGTGCTATCGGACTAATCATAGTCATAACGTTTTGTGTATGGCTGATATGATATGCAACGGGAATTTAGATAGTCATCAAAATTCTTATATTCATTTAGATTTTGCAGATAGTCCATGTAGGCATTATAATATTTTCGGCAATCCGCAATCAGATTGGAATCAATCTTATCCAGCCTTTTAGAAATCATTTCAAACTCATCCAAGTCATCCAACATTGCCGGGATGTCTGAAACACTTGCTCCATTCATTCCATTCAAAATGCCGGAGGGAATCTCATGGATAGAAAAAGTAAGATACTCTTTGAGCGTATGATATTTGTAATTCAAGGCATCGATATTTTCTGAATCATGTTCAAGAAGAAGATTTGCCAGTTCTAACGGCTCATACTTGTAGCCACAGTATTGGCAAAAAATAGCAAGAGGACTATCGGAGTATATGTATGAGCTTTCGTGACCTCGGAAGCACTGAAAAAGGAATATCAAGCCTTCATGTCCGCCGTTTGCCAAGTCAGTGGCTACCGCCGGGCATATAACTTTTTGTATGAACAGTTGATTCCAACATATCGTATCGTGATTATGCCAAAAATCTTGAATCTCAGCTATCGACACAATTCCCTTGCCATATTCCTTTTTCGCCCACTCTTGAAGCATGGAATGGCGATGTTTTCTTTCAACTTTGCTCAGTCCCTCCGCTCTGAATTTATTACAGATTTCAAGATAGTCAGTTAGAATCTGTTTCATCGCTTACTCTGAAGATGGTCAATTATCGCTGTCTCCAAATTCGTTTTCGAGTATGCCGATTCTGTCGAGAAGCCTAAAAACTCTGCAACCACAGGGTTGCGCATGAATTTATGACGGTCTTTCTGATAATCGGCAGTCAGTTTCTTCATCTCATCAATGACCTCTCCCTTCTTCGATTCCGGAGTTTGGAGCAAGCGATAGTAATATTGAGAACCGATATTCCGGTCTAATGTGCGGACGCTCCAACCCTCCAATGCAGCTTCGCGCATATACCAATCCCGCTCATCCTCATCTGCGATTCGCATCAGACGCTCATAATGCGACCAAGACAAATTAGCCGGGAGAATCTGCGCCAATTCCAATTCAGCGGACGATGTACGCTGAATCACAGACTCAGAAAGGACAGACGGTGTCTGCCCTTTTGTCGGCAATAAATCAGACAGCGTCTGATGCTTTGACCACAATTCATCAGACATTGTCTGATGGATTGGTAAATATTTGAATGTCAGATAAAATTTGCGAAAATTGATTATCTGTGTTTTGCTATAACCTTTACCGAACTCCCCGGTAAGGGCAAGTGATGCTACCTCAATCACGTGCTTTCCATATTGGGCACGCGCCTTTCCATGCTGCTCTTGTTCAACGATGCGTCTGCCCACAAGCCAATTGCCTGCCACGTTGTAGAGGTCAACCGCTTGATAGGCTTTAGCCTTAGCCGTATATACAATCGCCTTGAGGTCAGATACAAACTCCACCTCGTCAGGCAACATCTCAATATGTTTAAAAGATTCGTTTGTCATAAAGCAAAGTTACTCCAAAATGCTGAAAATTCACAATTTAAAGTTCAGTTTCTTCAACTTTACACATTGAGAGTAAGAGCCTTCGCAATCAATAAAATGGGTGCATAAAAGAGCAGAGTCAGCTAATTTTTATGGCAAGCTTCCCTGTGCGTGAGCATGGGGAGTACCCTATATTATTCATAGTCCTCCAAAGCATATTTTAGACTATTACAAAATTCGTTGAGGGTGGTAATTTTACCATAATCTCCATTCGGGAGATAAAATGTTGATATTTTCCATCCATTGCTACTAATCAAGTCTTTAATCTCATTTACAAATTGATCAAGACTTATCTTTACACATTGCATGGATGTTCCGTAAATAACCATATCGCAATACTGGCATGCCGGCCAAATCGGAAAAAGATACGTTTTATTGTAAGGAATTATAGCATAATCTCCAGTAGTAAATTTCGCAGAATATAGACTTTCATTATCTGCAATTCGTTTTATTGTATACTCATATCTTTTCTCCGGATCAAGCAGAATAACTGCTTCAATTTCTTTATCAGTCATTGCGAGAGCATTATCGTTTCAAAATATGGCTAATGCAGGAGATGCGGTGGGCTATAGTCGGGAGAGGTCGACGGTGATGGCGGCGGGGTAGATGCGTGCAGGGTCGAAGAAGCGTGCGCAGCTGTTGACCATGTTTTCGAGGGTGGGGGTCAGGAGTCCATGGTATGCCACATTGCCGTTGACAGTAAGGGTTACGGGTTTTGCAAGGTCGACGAGTTGATTGTTGAGGTAGACTGTAACTACGCCGGTGGCTGCGCGTGTGTAATATTTGGCGAAGTCAAGGGCTATGCCCCACCGCGGGTCGGTTTCGGTAGTTGTGTATTCGACGAGCGACACGCAGAGGTTGATGTCGTTGCCATTGATATCCATCTCATATAGGGTGCGTGTTGAGGTGTCGGAGTTGGAACGTTGGTCGACATAAAGGTTGTAGAATCCGTCGCGGTACAGACCGTCCATCTCGAAGTTTTCCCAAGTGACGTGCTTGGGGTAGGGATTGCGGGTGTGCTGCCGTAGCCATGGGGTGGTAGGGTCGTAGTCTATGGCGTGTCCGTAGCCGGGTATCAGTTCCACTTGGTGAGTGTATCCGTCGGGGTGCAACCGCTGTAGGCTGTCGAGTGCCCGCTTGGTATATCGTGTGAGCTGCTCGCGGTAGAAGCCGAAGTCCTGATCGCCGGTGCGCAAAGAGAAAGCGGTGTTGCGCAGATTCTCGGCAGGAGCGTTCTTGAGCGGTTCGCCACCTGCCATCGGTCCTGCACCTGCCAGATAATCGGCATAGAAGGAACCCAACCGCTGACTGCCGTAGCCACCTTCAGATATGCCGAACATATAAATCTTATTAGGGTCGACCTGACCTGAAGCGAGAACCTGACGCAGGAGTTTGTCCCATGCGAATTGCTTAGCCCGCTGCCACCAACGGTAATATTCGCCTTCATTGGGTATCTGAGGGATGAAATATATGGATGGGGCATCATTGAACCGCTGACCGAGCTTTATGCCGTTTGCCCATTCATGGTCTTTGGGTCCCGAACCGTGGAGATATAGAAAAAACGGATAACCATCCTCCGGTTTCGAATCGCCCTTTATACCCCAATAGAAGGGCATAGAGGCTGAGGGTTCAAGCGTGTCGGGCAGGTTCCATCGCCAAGATTTGTCGGCAGTGAGTGGTGCCAATGCCGGAAGTTTCTCTTCTATGAAAAGATTGTTGGCTTTCAGCCATGATTGCCATACGGTGTGCTCGGTCGATGCTATCGCGTCAGGGGAGATGGTGCGTGTGGATACAAAGGGGGTATGGTTGCCCTGAAGATAGTTGAGGAAATATGATTCAATCTGCCAAGGTGTCTGTGCCGATGCAATCAGGGTGCCGAGCATCGTGGCGCATGCTAATATCGTTTTCAGATGGGGGTTCATAGAAAATATGGATGTGATTACTGTGCGTAAAGTTATGCGAAATATTTCAATTCTGTGTGCCGATACCGAAAATTGATGCTATATTTGTGTCTATTGATGCCATTCAGGTAACAGTATGAGAAATAATTAAAAAAACAATATAAAATCATGACTACATTCAGACGACTGATTCTGCTTAGTGTTTTGGCGGTGTGCTCGCTTGCCGCTTCTTCACAAGCCAAGTATGTGTTTTACTTTATCGGCGACGGTATGGGCTGGGGACATGTCAATGCCGCGCAATATTATAACCGGATGGTGCGTGGGGCTGATGAGCCCTTGCTGATGATGCGCTTTCCTGTTGCCGGTTCGCTATATACATACTCGGCATCCTCGCCTGTGACTGATTCCGCGGCAGCCGGTACAGCCCTTGCCACCGGTAACAAGACCAACAACGGCATGGTGGGATTGTCGCCCGATACCATCACGGCTTACCGTTCGGTAGCCCGTGAGCTGAAAGATAGAGGATGGGGCGTGGGTGTGCTCACCTCTGTTTCTGCCGATGATGCCACACCGGCTGCCTTCTATGCACATCAGCCCAAACGCGGAATGCGTTATGAGATAGATTGCGAGGCTGCCGAGTCCGGTTATGATTTTATAGGCGGAGCCAATCTCAGTGGCATGAAGGATGATAACGATGTGATGAAGCGTCTGACGTCCAATGGTTTCACCGTAGTGTATGATACGGATAACTCGGCGGCGGATAGTGCCGACAAGCTGGTGCTTCTCAGCCCGCAGGGCAAATCTGATATCGGCTACACCATAGATTCGATACCCGGTGCCCTGAACCTGCCGGATATGACCAAGATGGCACTGAAGCAGGTAAGCCGGAAATCGCCCGACCGTTTCTTCCTGATGGTTGAGGGTGGAAATATAGACCACGCCGCGCATGCCAATGACGGCGGTACGGTGATAAAGGAGATTGTGGCTTTCCAGGATGCCATAAAGGTGGCGTATGATTTTTATCTCTCGCACCCCGACGAGACTTTGATAGTGGTGACTGCCGACCATGATACCGGAGGTATGGCTCTAAATGGAAAAGTAAATCTCGGTATGGCTGACTATCAGCGTATGAGTAAGGATGCGATGTCGGATTATTTCCGTGAAATGATTAAGAACGGTACTCCGGTAAGCTGGGCTGAGATGAAAGATTTCCTTAAAGCGAAACTTGGATTCTGGACTTCGGTAAAGGTAAATGATGCCCAGAATGAGATGCTTGAGAAGGCTTTTGAAAAGACATTCGTAGCCCGCGAGGGTAAGGATGAGAAAGGCCTTTACAATTCGTTTGATGAATTTGTCAACAAAGTGTTTGATGTGATGAACCATCGCATAGGCACCCACTTTACAACCCGCAGCCATAGTGCCAATCCGGTACCGGTATTTGCCATAGGCAAAGGCTCGGAGCTGTTCGGCACAGTGATGAACAATACTGAAATACCCGTAAAAATCCTCAAAGCCACCCGCTGATACAGTGTGAATCAACGGGGGAAGGTGATGGCGAAGGTGGTGAGACGGGTGTCAGGGTCGGTGCCGAGGGTGAATGTGGCGTGGTGAGCGCGCAGGATATCCGTTACGAGCATCAGCCCCAATCCGCGGTCGGGATGCTTGGTGGAGAAGAACGGAGTGAACAACCGCCGTGCCTTTTCCTGAGTTATGCCTGAGCCGTTGTCGGTAATGCGCAGGTGGTTGCGATCGAGGTGCAGACTGATTTCCCCGTCAGTTCTATCGCCTATGCTCTCCACGGCGTTCTTCACAATGTTGACAATGACGCGGGTTATGAGCATCATGTCGATATTAAGCGTTTCGGCGGGTCCGGTTATTTCCGTGGATATGCGGATGCCGGAGTGTGCCATGCTGCGAAGTGTAGGCATGAGACGCTGTAGCTCGGCGGCGAGGTCGGTGGGAGCGAGTGCAGGCTCGGGTAGCTTGACCACATCGGCATATCCACGGACAAAAGCCACGAGGTTGGCGCAGCTTTCGCGACTGCTGCCGAGAGCCGCCGTCACCGATGGTTCACCTTCATGTATATCCTCCATGGTTTCAAGAACGGACGATACGCTACCCAGAGTGTTGTTGACCTCGTGACCAATGGTGCGTACTATCTTCTTGAATATCTCCTTTTCAGCCCGGGCTATTTCGTCGGTGAGCTGCTCGATGAGCAGAAATGGCCGCCGGAATCCCGAGTCCATGAACCATAACCGCGAGCACCGGTATATCTGTGCAGTGCCGAGACGCAGTGTATCCACCTGCCCCATGGAGAGTGATTCCAAGGCTTGTTGGAGCTGTGGCGTTGCCATACGGCGGTATGCCGGGTTGGTCTCTATGATGTTGCCGTCGAAGTCGCATATCGCCACCCCCATGGGCGATACTTCCAGCAGGCGTGCGAGGAAATGGTTCTGTTCCATGCTTTTCAGACGTTCACTCTTGAGAGTGTCCATGAGACTGTTGAAGAGAGAGATGACATTGTCGGCGTCGTGCTGTCCGGTAAGGCGCAATCGACTGCCGAAATCCTGCGATTTGATGAGGTATATGCCGTTCTGAACAGCGTTGAGCGGCCGGGCTACGGCGTGATAGCACAAAAGCAGGGATGCAATGAGCAGAATGGCGGTGACGGTAATCCATATCACGGAGATATGTAATATTGCCATTGCGGTCAGTGCAATCGCCAGTACCAGTGAAGATATTGTGAATATCCGGAATCTCATAAGCCGTATTTTTCTATTCTTCGATAAAGCGCCTGACGGGTTATGCCGAGTTTCTGTGCCGCCGTGCTCATATTGCCGTCGCAGATGCGCAATGCCTTGACAATGGCTTCGCGCTCCATGTCGTCGAGGGTGTCGAGTTCATTGCTCTGAGCCGATTGGCGGTCGGCTGCGTCAATAGCCTTCTTGATTTTCGCAATAAGGTCGCGGTTGCTCCATGGTTTGGTCATGAAATCGACGGCTCCGTGTTTCAAACCTTCAACGGCAAGAGGAATCGTACCCCATGAGGTGAGCAGTATCACAGGCATCTCCGGCCGGAGTACCTTGAATTTCCGCAGCATCTCTATACCCTGTTGTCCTGTGGTGGAGAGGGTGAGGTTCATGTCGAGAACTGCAAGGCGCACATCGTGTCGGCGTACGGCGTCCATGGCATCGCGTTCGTTGGACACAGCCACGCATTGGTATCCCGCCCTTTCCAATGCAAGGCTGATGGACATTCTCACGGCATTGTCGTCATCGGCTATAAGTATCATGTCGCAAAAATAGTAATTATACTTGACACAGCAGGTTAGAGGATGTCAATTTTTTACGAGACGCGCTATGTCGGCATTGATATTGTCGTGGTGCTCGAAGTCATACAGCGTGAGGGAGCGTATCTGATACCAGTAGCTCCAGAATTTGTACAGTTCGTTGATGTACTTGCGCATGGTCTCATCCTTCTTGACCTGCGAGTCGTTGAGGTCGAGAGTGGATATCTTGCCAATGAGGTAGGTCTGCACATTGGTGTCGTAGCGACGGCGGGCTATCTCATTGGAGCGGGTGGCGAGCGTGAGCTGCTGCTGCTGATTGCAGAAACGCTCCACCAATACAAACAGCTCCTGGTTGAAATCCATGGCTTCCTGCCGCAGGCGGCTTTGCGTGACACGCCGGCTGCTTTCCGCCACTTTTACTTTACCACGCCGTTTGCCCCAATCCACCAGCGGAATGGAGAATCCCACTTCCACAAGCTGATTGCCTTTAAGGCGCGAGTATGCATCGCCGGCGCGGGAGTCGGTGCCGGTATAGCCTATCTGGGCAAAGAGATTGATCTGGCGCATGTCGCCTTTGGCTTTGGCTACCTCGTAGTCGGCTTCGAGTTGGCGGCGGCGCATGTTGCGGGCGAACTTGTTGTTGGTGAGAGCGCGGTCGAGGGCATCGGTGTAGTTGATTTCAGCCACGGGAATGGATTCGGGTACGATGGGTATGATGTCGACATCCTCGTCGAGACTCAGGAATGAACGCAGGCTGAACATGTTGCTTTTCAATGTGCTTTCGCAGTCGGTAAGTTCTGCCTGGGCTTCGAGGAGGTTGAGCTCCATCTGCAGCAGGTCGTTCTGGCTAATCTGTCCCATCTTGCGCTTCTCAATGGCTACGGTATGGAGCTTTTGGGCAATCTCAAGATTTTGGCGTGCCGTGGTGAGATTCTCCCGGCTCAGTATCAGCGAGAAATAGTGGTTGACCGTGGCGAGGGCTATGTCCTCGGTGGCGCTGAGAAAAGCCGCTTTGGCTTCGGCGTAGCGCACGGGTTCGATGCGGCTGTTCCATTTCAATGTGTTAACGCCCAGGATGGGTTGGTTAAGAGTCAATGCCACGGGGATGGTCATGAAACGGTTGCCCCCATCGTTGCCGTACTGGTGCATGAAATCGAGTGATGACACAAGGCTGATCTGACCTCCGGTGAGGGTAATGTTCTGGGTGACATTGAGCTGTGCCTTGGCATCGAGATAGCGGTTACGGACAAAACTGTATTCACCATCGGCATTCATATAGGGGGAGTACTGATTGGCGTAGGATGGCGCGGTTGCAGAGAAGCCGATTTCCGGCAGACGGTCGGCACGGTATGAGCGCCATTCCCAGTATGCCGCTTTTAGCTCGTCGAGGGCAACCGCGGCATCCACGCTGCGTGTACGCGCCATGGCAATGGCATCGTCGAGCGAAAGCGCCAGCTCACGTGCGCCCCCCACCAGAGGGAGCGCACAGAGCAGTGCTGAAAGTATGAAAAAGCGTCTCATTGGTCTTTGAGTGCTAAGGCGGGATTGACATTCATGGCTTTGCGTGCCGGCAGCCATATACCGGCTATGATGAGCAGAGCCATCACCGCAAATGTAACCGCTATGCCTATGTGGAGAATAGAAGTGCCTACTCCGAGTGCCTGGAATACATATTCCTCAATCAGAGAAATCAGGGCAAAATCCAAGGCGACAGCTATGATGGAAGCTACGCAGAGCAGAGCCAATCCTTCACCGAAGAAGCGGCTGAGGATGTTGCCGCGGGTGGCACCGTTGACCTTGCGGACGGCAATCTCACCTACGCGCTGCTGTGTCCGGAACCAGAATGTGCCGAGGAAGCTCAGGAATATCACTATGAGGAGGAATACGGCGCATATCACGAAGTTGCGTATGAGTATGTTGATGTCGAGATGTGCCACATCGCGCATGCTGTCGGTGGATTTCAGTGCCGAGATGTAAACGTTGCCCACCTGCTTGTCGGCGGGAGTGAGCGATTCGATGAACTTATGTCCCATACCGGGTTTTACGCGGATAACCATCTGCGGCGGCAGAAAATTCTCCGGAATGGGGCCGTAAATAACACCGGAATAGAGGGGTTCGTAGTCGCTGCGGCGCATACCGTATGCCAGTGCCCCGACTTTTACCACCTGCGATGTGTCGGCTCCAAATATCATCTCCTTGCCACGGAAATATTGTGGGTCGGTGCGGTTGCCAATGTATTCGGGGTCAATGTCGGAGATTATATAGTTGCCCTGTTCAATCTGTGCGGCAAGTTCGTCGGTGGATTCGCCATTAAGCCCTTCAAGCCGGATAATCTTTATCACTTCGGGGGATACGGTGCGTTGGTTGCCGTAGTAGCTGTAGGTGGAGTCGGGTTCAATGAGGTTGAGCCTTGCGCCGCTGTAATTGTAGTTGTAGGGCAGGGCGTTGCTGCCTGTACCCACGAGTTCCACATACGGGTTGGCGCGCAGTCCGGCGAGAAGGAGCTGCAGGTCGGTGAAGCGTGAGTGTACGCTGTCGTATTCCTGATATAGCGGGGAGTCCTTTTTGATTGCCCGCACATCGGCTGAATAGATGTCGGTCATGTCATATCCGTAGTGACGCATGCGGACGTATGCCAGTCCGAGCAGACAGCTGAACAGAAACCATAATATGATGCTTATGATGGTGAGTTCTATAATCATCCACAGATTGCTGCGCCATTCGTTGCGCATTTGAGATAATAAGTGTCGTTTCATATCGGGAGTGGGGGTTATTTGCTGTTAATGGCGTTGACAGGATTGAGACGCGATGCCTGCCAAGCGGGAATGGACGCGCTGATGATGTTGAGCAGGAAGCAGATGCCGATGGCGGTGAGGATTGTGGTCCAGTTGACTATGGCATTGATAGCCGGGGTGTCGCCGCGACCGAAGTTGTCCATGTTCTCATACAGCCCGCTGTAGGTGGATGCGAAGATTACGCCGAGTGTCACGCCTACGATGCCACCGATGAGGGTCACTATGAAGTTCTCAGAGATGATGTCGGCTATGATGCGTGAGCGTGTGCATCCGAAGGCACGTCGCACACCAATCTCGCTGATGCGCCGGTGCATACGGCTGTGCAGCATGCTGCTCAGGTTGATTGCCGGCACGATAAGGAGTATGGCGTATATCGCCAGACGCATGTTGCGGCCACTGTTTTTGTCGGGAGTGGTGTTGCTGCCGTGGAGTCCGGAAGCGATAGTCTCCTGGTCGAACGGAGCCTCGTGGTAGACTGTCTTTTGTCCTTTTGGCGCCAGTTCGGTGTCGAGAGTGGCGTATCGGGCTTTCACCTGGTCGCGTACCGACTGGAAGTCGACGCCCTCTTTGACCAGCAGGGCTGCTGATATTGCCCCGAGATATTCGTCCCATTGGACAGACGGGTCGGAATCGGCTATAGGCAGGAAGACATCGCCCGAAGCTGTGGTGGCGAGGGTGGAATTGTCGTTGACCACGCCCACTACGGTGTAGTCCTTCTGGTCGATGAGGATTTTGGCACCCGCCCATTCGGTGTCGCCGAGCGCGCGGCGTGCTGTGCTTTCGGTTATTACGGCTACCGGCAGTAGGGAATTGGCTTCATCGGGCGTAAAGTACCTGCCGGCTACCAACGGGTGGTCGAAGATGTTGAAGAATTCAGCGTCGACTTTGCGGCTTTGTACCGCAAAGGCATCGGATTGCTGCCCTTTCACGTCGGAATCGTCCTTGTAGATGCAGAAATAGGAAACGCGTTCCACGCCTTCGAGGTCGCTGTAGAGTATCCGTGCGGAGTGGAATGTGAGCCCTGCCGAAGAGTCGCCTTGGTTGTCGCCGATATCGGTAAGGTGGAGGTATGCCCCGAGTAGCAATCTGTCGCGGCAGCTTTCAGGAGCAAACGGGGTGATGCCTACCTGCTGCATCATGACCACTACCATGATCAGGAATATAGACAGTGCGGTGGCAATGAATGTGACCCATGCAATCACCGGTTGATGACGCATGTCGTAAAGTATCTGTATGAGTTTGGTTTTCATGATGATAATATTAGGATATGATGCGTCCGTCGAAGAACCGGATTATGCGGTCTGTTTCCTGAGCCTGAGCTTCGTTGTGCGTAACCATCACTATGGTCGTGCCATCCTCCTCGTTGAGACGGTGTAGCAGAGCCATGACCTCGGCGCCCATCTTACTGTCGAGGTTGCCGGTGGGTTCGTCGGCGAGGATTATGGAGGGTGCCCCGACAATGGCACGGGCTATTGCCACTCGCTGGCACTGTCCGCCGGAAAGCTGTGTGGGGAGGTGCTTGAGACGGTGAGACATTTCAAGGCGTTCGAGTACCTGCTCGACACGTTGGCGGCGTTGCGCTGCGGTCATGCCGCTGCGGTAGGTGAGCGGCAGCTCCACGTTGGCGGCGACGTTGAGCGACGGGATGAGGTGGAAGCTTTGGAATACGAATCCGAGGTTCTCATTGCGGAAGTGAGACAGTGCGGCGTCGCTCCATCCTTGGGGCTGATTGCCGAGCAGTGTCACGGTCCCGGTGGTGGCTTTGTCGAGAAGCCCTATTATGTTGAGGAGGGTGGATTTGCCGCATCCGCTCGGTCCCATGATGCTGACAAATTCGCCTTTGTTGACTTGGAGATTGACGTTCTCGAGCGCGGTAGTCTCGATCTCTTTTGTGCGGTAGACTTTGCTGATGCCGCTTAATTCGATGATAGACATAACTGTATGGATGGTTTTAGGATTTGTAGCGTTTAAATGAGTTTATTGTCTGATTTTGAGTTTCTTTTTACTGCTGTACTGTTCCATGTCGTTGGTGGCAACCCTGTCGCCGGGTTTGAGCCCTGAAATGACCTCGACGAATGAGCGGTTGCTGTCGCCGAGACGGACATCGCGCTTGACGAGCCGGTCGGAGCCGTCGAGCACAAACATCTCGTAAGGTCCGGAGCCTTTGAAGTAGGGTCCGTTGGGGATGCGCACCACATTGTCTTTATATCCATAATTGATATACAGTTCGGTGCGCAGTCCGGAGCGGAGTCTCGCGTGGCGGGGATTCTCGAGGTTGACGACGAATGATACGAGTCCGCCCTTTGCCTGCGGGGTGATGTTGGTTACGGTGCCCGCCAATTCGGTGCCGCCTATGCGAGCTGTGACTTTTGACCCGATGTTGATACGGTCGCTGCTTCCTTCGGGTATCTCGCCCATGATTTTGAATTCGGACAGATTGGATACGACTGCCACCTTGGTTCCGGCGCTTACCTGCGAGCCTATCTCGGAGACTATGTAGGTGAGGACTCCGTCGTGAGGGGCGGGTACCTGTCCGCGATGCAGTGTGCGTTGCATGAGCTCGAGGTCTTTGCGGATGCTGCTGACGTTTAGTTCCTGTACCTGCTGTGCCGCCTGGTCGCGCTGACGTTCGTTGGCGAGGCGCTGTCGCATCTGCCGGAGTTCGAGCTGTCCGGCGGCGTAGGCTGTCTCTGCTTGACGGACGCGTTCACCGGTGCCGGAGCCGAGGCTGTCGAGCTTGCGTTCGTTTTCCACATCTATCTTCAGGCGGCTCACCTGCATCTCTTTTACTTCAATCTGCATGGCGAGTTCGCTGAGCTGTGTCTGCGATGCGAGTTGTAGCTGTCGGCTTTCCTGTTGGCTTATGCGGTGGCGGTCGACCATCTTGTCGTAGTTGGTCTGTTCCTCTTCAAGGTCGAGTGCGAGCAACGGCATTCCAGCCTTGACGCTGTCGCCGGGTTGGGCGTATATCTCGGTGATGCGTGTGGTGACGGGTGCGTTGACGATTTCCTCGAAAGCAGGAATCACACGTCCGGACGCGGGGATGGTGGTTTCGAGTTCCCCGGAGTCGGCTGTGGAGAGTGTGATGTCGCGCATGTCTACGCTTTTTTCAAGCGAGAATATTACGAATGCCCCGATGGCTATCAAGCCGAGCACTATGGCTGCAATCTTGATGATACGTGTCCGCATTTGGCGGCGCAATACTGATTTGTCGATAACTTTGTCCATGCTACAAAATAAGTATATTTTTGAGGTGATGTCAAGTGTGGTTGATTATCAGGTGGTTGTGTGATGGTTGTGTGTCCGATTCCGTACATTGGAATTAGGAATGAGGTCATCGTCCGTAGGACGCTTGCGGAGCAAGAATTAGGAATT
>OFHO01000664.1_pt1 | contig 30707 bp, 23 predicted proteins | sample 1521531 | NCBI WGS metagenome assembly OFHO01 (sample SAMEA3504124, study PRJEB24116) | mouse gut metagenome | biome: mouse gut; feature: mouse-associated habitat; material: faeces | place: Denmark | collected 2011
ACTTCCGGGGCGGCGGCTTCTCCAGCCACTACATCACCCGGGCCGAGATGCCCGTTACCATGATCCGCCTGAATCTGGTGAAGGGGCTGGGCCCCGTGCTCCAGATCGCCGAGGGCTGGACGGTCCGCCTGCCCGACGAGGTGACGGAAAAGCTGATGCGCCGCACCGACTACACCTGGCCCTGCACCTGGTTCACCCCCCGCTGCGACGGCGTGGAGGGCAGTCCCTTCTGCACCGCCTACGACGTGATGAACAACTGGGGCGCCAACCACGGTGCCATCTCCTACGGGCATGTGGGCGCGGACCTCATTACCCTGTGCTCCATGCTGCGCATTCCCGTTTGTATGCACAACGTACCCGGCAAGGACGTGTTCCGTCCCGCCGCCTGGAACGCCTTCGGCATGGACAAGGAGGGCCAGGATTATCGCGCCTGCGCCGCGTACGGGCCTATGTATAGGAATATTCGGTAAGGCATACATCCTTTTTCTTGAAAGAAAAAGGATCAAAAAGAACTTTTAATTTGGGACTGGGCTTACTGCGAAACGCAGATATAGGCCCGGTGACGAAAGAAATCTTAGGAGGCCGTCATGCTGAAAAACATTCCCCCTATTCTGTCCCCCGAGCTGCTGAAGGTCCTCTGCGAGATGGGCCACGGCGACCGCATCTGCATCGGAGACGGCAACTATCCCGGCGCGTCCACCGCCCGGGAGGCCAACGCCGTCTTCATCCGGGCCGATGGTCATGGCATCCCGGAGCTGCTGGACGCCATTTTGCAGGTGATCCCTCTGGACGCCTACGTGGAGACTCCGGTGATGCGCATGGAGAAGATGGACTGCGACAAGGATCTGCCTATCCCCGTATGGGATGAGTACGAGAAGATCATCGCCAAGTACGACGACCGGGGCGGGAAGGCTATGGGCGCTTATGAGCGCTTCGAGTTCTACCGCCAGGCCCGGACCTGCTACTGCGTGGTCCAGTCCGGCGAGACCAGCGTGTATGCCAACCTGATCCTGCAGAAGGGCGTTATCAAGTAACAAATCGAGCGATATAATAAGAGGACCGCCACCCCGTTTGGAGTGGCGGTCCTTTCATATCACATACAGTCAGAAATCAATCATCATCACCAGAGCCAGGAATCGGGCCATCCCAGCCGCAGCTAGGACATTCGCACCAGCCTGTGCCATCGGGAAGCATACCCTCATGGCCGCAGGACGGACAGACTATGCTGTCCAGGAATTCGCTGTAAGCAGACATCTTCATATCTCCTTTCTTTTAGCGGCGCGAGATATCTCGCATTTGTTATCATAATATCTCATCAAGCCTAATTTGACAAGGGGTAGAAAAGATTGTTTACGAAGTGTTCATCTACAGCCGTTTTTTTGCCAATAAGAACCAAGGCAGCTTGGACAGCGCATAAATCAGTGCTATTTCACAGCCCGCGCCTTTACCAGCAGCATCATGGGACGGCGCAGCTCGTCCTTCATGCCGGGGATATCCATCATCTCCTCCGGCGGCATCGCTTCCTCCACCGCCTCCAGAGCGAAGCCGCTGCACAGTACGCCCATCAGGATCTGCGTCAGCGTGTGGTGATACTTTAACACGTCGCAGCCCAGGAAATGGGTCTCCCGCTTTCCAGGGAGGAAGTAGCGGTCCACCGGCCAGTGCCGCGGCTGTCCGTCCTCGCCGTAGATCCAGTCCTGACCTCCGGCGGATGTGAAAACCGGATGCTCGATGTTGAACAGGAACACGCCGTCCCCTTTCAACGTTCGATACACCTTCCGGAAAACCTCTTCCAGATCCTCCACGTAGTGCAGCGCCAGATTGGAGACCACGCAGTCCCAGGCGTCCGCCGGGTACTCGTACTCTCCGATGCCGCAGACCCGGTACTCGATCCCAGGACCGGCGTTCCGCTTCCGGGCTTCCGCGATCATCTTTACGCTCAGGTCGATCCCCAATACCCGGGCCGCGCCCTGCTCCTCGGAAAACTTGCAGTGCCAGCCGTAGCCGCACCCCAGGTCAAGGACGCTCTTCCCCGCCAGGGAGGGAAACAGCGGTTTCAGCTGGTGCCACTCTCCGGCGGCGGACAGGCCGTCCCGGCTGCGGGACATGGCGGCGTATTGAGTGAAAAACACCTCGTTATCGTATTCGTTGCTCATTCTTCCGATCCTCCATTCCCACGGGGCTACCTCCTCCAGAGCCATATCCCCAGGGCGGCCTCCGCCAAGGCGATCAGCGGGATGCCTGCCACAAAGTACCAGTGCTTCGTCTTATGCCGGAACGTCCACATTCCCAGAAACGCCCCCAGTCCGCCGCCCAGCAGGGCGGAGAGGAACAGCGTCCGCTCCCGGATGCGCCGCGCGCCCTTCCGCTTCGCTCTGCCCTTGTCAAAACCCATCAGGGCAAAGGCCCAGACGTTCACCAGCGCCAGATATCCAATGATCAGCGTCACCGGCGAACCCGCCATCGCCCACAGCTGATCGCCCTCCGCCTCCGGCAGGAACAGGAACTTCTCTCTCACGACAGCTTTCCTCCAAAGAGCTCCCGCATCTCCTCCTGCCGTCCGCAGCTCATGCGGCCCTCCGGACACTGCCCGGTGAGATAGCAACTGGGGCCAAAGCGGTCGAAGAGCGCCGGGTACTGCTCCCGCAGCAGGCGCAGGATGCCCATGGCTACATGCCGGATCTCCCACTGGGCCCGGGTGCAGGTCCGCAGGCGGACGATCAGCATCAGCTCCCGGGCGTTGAGGGTGGTCATCACATCCAGCATATTGCCGCTGACGGCGTAATAGCAGCTGTAGGGACGCAGAGCGGGATCTTCGCACAGCGCCTTTGCGGCCCGGTTGGCCTCCGTGAGGGCGTTCTGGTAAATTGCCAGGGCGGAGGGGTCGTTCCGGATGGTGTCCGGCAGGATGAACCGGCTGTGATCCACGGACTGGATGGGGGGCACGATCACCGACTGCATCCGGTGGCGCACCAGATGGGTGATCCCCGCCAGGGTCAGGCCGGAGACGGCAAAGGTATAGCTCAACTGCTCCAGCTCCCGGGGCCTGGGGGAGGCCAGCAGCGCCTCCAGGGAGAGGGGCTTGTTCGCCCCGAGGCCAGCCGCCTGACGGGCTCGCTCCAGCAGCCTGCCCGGGTCCGCCGGACCGGCCAGAAGCTCTGCGGAACCGGCTTCCGCCTCCGTCACCCAGACGGGCTCCTCCCGGAATACCGGCGTTGGCTCCTCCGGCGGCGCCTCTGCCGGTTTGGAACATTCCAACTCGGACTCCAGCGCCGGGAACAGCTCCAGCAGCTGTTTTTCCAGCTGATTGGCGATATCGCGCAGCTCCGGGACTGCCCCGCCCTGTCCCAGGCGGATGGACCGGATGAGGCTCACCAGCTCCCGGGCGTTGAGGGTGCAGTAGAAATTGCTGCAAAAGGCGTAGGGGAGCAGGAACCGGGCGTCCTCCTTAGGCACGTCCGCATCCAGCAGCTTCCGGTAGGCGGCAAAGAGGCCGTCCATGTATGATCTGTAGGCCGTCAGCGCTTCCCCTGACAGCTCCGAGGGGATATAGTAACCCAGCCCGCTGAAATCCACATACCGCCGGGATTTTACGGTAAAAGAGGCCAGACGGCGCTCGATAAAGTACTGCTCCGCGTACACGGATACGTTCTGCAGCGCGATGGAGAACACCGCGTGTTCGATCACGGACCGGTGGCCGGAGCGGAGGACCTTTCCGATCAGGTCCTGGTTCCTGGGATTACCCTGGGCCTTCTCGAAGAGCTCCAGCGCATCCCCCGGGGTGGTGGAGATACGGGCGGCGCTGGCGCAGACTTCCTCGCCTGCGGCGCTCCAGCTGACGATCTTTGCTTGGGATTGTGTGGTCATTATAATTGATCCTCCATCTTCCGTTTTTACTTGTCCTATTCTACCGGAAACAGAGGTCAATTGCAAGGGGGACGTTTTTGAGTCAGCTCAAAAGCCGCAAAAGCTCCTCGAACACGGTCTCCAGCTTCTCCGGATCGTTGTCGTAATCCGCAAATCCCCGGAAGACCTTGGCGATCAATTCATCGTGGGCGGCCTCATCCTTCTGCCGCAGCGCCCGGCGGGGTGATGTGCCAGATTGGCGGCCCCGTCGATGCCGGCGGATTCATACTAGTCCTGTTTCACGCTGGCGTTGGCGGCGGTGGCGCTCACCGGCAACCGGTATCTCCACCGGACCGTCACCAAGCCACCGGACCGGTTCGGAGAGTACATCGCCGGCCTGCGGAGGGGGGCAGCGTGCTGTACAATATCTCCCGGGAGGCTCGCGCCGTCCATGTGCCCAAGATGATTCTTCAGCCTTTGGTAAAGAAAAATTTTTGCCGGACCCTATGCAGCCGGCATATTGCAGAGCTATAGATGTCCTGCTATAATATGTAATAGCAGAGCTCTTTTTTGAAAGAGCCAGAAAACAGGACGGAGGAATGATGTTATGAAAAAAATCATGTCGGCGGCGCTGGCGTTGGCCATGACACTGACTCTGGCCCCCACGGCTTTCGCGGCGGGGGGAACAGCCTATGCCTCTACCCAGGCGGTGGAGGTGGACGGCAAGAAAATCGAGTTTCAGATGTACGCCCTGAAGGACGCAAGCGGGAACGGCACCAACTACGTTAAGCTGCGGGACGTGGCCCATGTGCTCAACGGCACCGGGGCTCAGTTCTCGGTGGGCTATGACAATGTCAGCAAGTCCATCGCCGTCACCACCGGCGCGGCCTACGCCGACACCGGGACGGAGATGACCACCCCCTACTCCGGCGACCGGGCCTACCAGACCGGCTCTGGGGCGGTGCTGGTGGACGGCGCCCCGGCCAGCCTGGACGCCATCGTCCTCACCGACGACGCCGGCGGCGGCTACACCTACTTCAAGCTCCGCGACCTGGGCTCCGCCCTGGGCTTCCAGGTGGATTGGACCGCCGACCGGGGCGTCATCATCGAGACCGGCGGGAGCACGCAGCCCACTGCTCCGGAACAGCCGGAGGTCGTGGAAAAAGTCGTGGTATTGACCAAGACGAACATTGAGGAATACTTAGACATAAGCGCTACTGCCAGCGACGTGGAGATCGAGGTGCAAAGGTCATCAATAGTCGGGCTTAGTGATAGCTCAAAGGGGACGGGAAAGCTGACCCTCACGACCGAATCCAAGGTAGATGGGACCTTCTCAGATGTTACGCTCAAGGGATATATGATGGATAGAAGATTTCGTTGGGTGGGAGCGGACAAATTTACAGTCTATATTGACAGCGACGGGGCGGTCAGCGGTGCGAGCAGCAATACATTTGATATTAACGCTTACAACCCGCTGTCAGCTATTCTTTCCCAACCTGACTTTGAAGTGGAACTCAGTGAGGTCACCGGTACGGTAACGGTCCGCGAACGCGTTGAGCCGGAAAGACCGAAAGAGCCGCTTCCGGAAGTTGACCCTGAGAGCTATGCTCTTCTGGCGCTGCAATATGTCTATAACCGCCTGAAATTCCCCAGCACCATGCAGGATGTGTCCATCCGCACCGGGTACTATGACCGGAGCGGGAAAAGCGGTGCCATTTACAGCACTACAGATGCCTACTATGTTGTGAATATTTCCTGCAAGGCAGCCAACTCCTTCGGCGCACTGACCTCGGGTACCTATGTATTTCTCTTCAATCTGACCACGGGCAAATCCGACTATGACTGGGAGAGCCGGATTGAATCTGCAATAGAAGACGCCTGGGGCGAACGGAAGCTCGAATGGATGAAACTCAGAAGTGAGGCCATCTTGCTGCGGGCCGGCGGACAGTTTACGCCGCTGTCCAGAGAAACGGTGGACCTGCTCGTAAATGAAGTCCGAAACATGGGCTAATGAACAAAGCCCCCGTCCGATGGACGGGGGCTTTACCGAAACACAATCCTCCGCCCCAGTGTACGCACTGGGGCACCTCCTTTCAAAAGGAGGCTTTTCCGCCTACGGGCGGGACGGGGGCCACGGTATTTGAACGAGTAAACTTTCTGTTAATGAACTATGGATAAATCTGTATTGGCACTATCAGAAATAAATAAAAATTTGCTCAACAATTTGATTTTATGCAAACCGGAATGAAAACTGACATTTGGGATATGTCTTTCTGCTACCAAAAATCAAATTTGTTCATAATTTGTTCACTCGTTCAATTACCCTGGGACGGGGGCTTTGCCGTCTTGACAAAACGGGAGTATGTGGTATAATAATGACGGAATGGATACCGTGACAAGCGGTTAGTCCCAGAATATGGTCAAAGGAATGACCGCGCCGGGGCTAAGGGGCGGTCATTTCCTTTTGAAGATCTGATAACACAGACCTACAACGCCAAGAATCACAAGAGAGTAAACGAAAAGCTCCTCGTATGTAACCATAGCGGTCCCCCCTTTCCGGGGGACAAGGCCCCCAAGGATGGGGGACTAACCACCTGCCGTTTGTAACAATATACCCTTCCGGCTTTACCCATAGGGGCTCAGCACATCCATTATACCGCAAGGGAGGATGTTTTGTCAAATTATGCCGTTTGCCCCCGTCCGATGGAGGGGGGCTTTGCTGTCTTTTTTTTCGGAAAAATGCGCTATAATAGAAGCCATAAAAAATTTCCAAAGGAGCGACCCGAAATGGTACAAGAGACAAAGCGGTTTCTGGCCTACATCTGTCCACACTGCGCCCAGTCGGTAATCGTGGAGCGGAACCTGTTCTCCCTGGCGGCGGCCCCGGTCCATATCAAGTGCCCCTGCGGCAAGTTGGAGCTGGGGATTGAGTTCAAGCCAAACCGGGTTCAGATGACGGTGCCCTGCCTGTTCTGCGGCCGGGAGCACACCGTCTCCTGCTCCTCCCGGGCCTTCTCCTGCGCCGCCTCCGGGCTGGACTGCTGCTACGTGGGGGAGGAGGGCCCGGTCTACGCCGCCACCGCCCGGCTGGAGCAGGCGGTGGACAAGCTGGGGGAGGACCCCGCCATAAATGGGGCGTTCCTGGACGAGATCGTTATGGAGGAGATCGAACCCAAGGCGGGGGAGGAGGCCCGTTTCCGCGTCAGCATTGACCTGTCCGATCTGTTGGGCGGCGGGGACGGCAGCGCTGCGCCCTCGCCGAAGGTCTCGCCCGCATCCACCGCCAAACCCGCCGCCAGCTCTGCCGTGGATGCGGAAAAACAGAGGCAGAAGGAGCAGGAGGCCGCCTATCGAAAAGCGGTGGACGCCATGAAGGCAGCTGTTCAGAAATCCATTGAAACGGGAAAAGAGACGATTGCCAAGCAGAAGGCTGAGGTCCAGCGCATTGCGCAGGAGAAAAGCCTCGCGGAGCAGAGACTGAGGCAGCTGGGACTCTTCAGCTTTTCCGAGAAAAGGGCGGTGAGGGAGCAGATTGCCCAGTTTACAAGAGAGAGCAGAGAGGCCGAACAGAAGCTGGAAGGCCTGAAACGAGAGGCTCGAAAGAAGGCGGAGGAAACCCTGGAAAAGCACCGCCCTCCCCTGCCTCCTGCACTGCTTGGAGGCAGCAAGAGTGCCCGCAGGAGTGCCAACGGGGATGCAGCCGAGAAAGCGCAAAAGATCGAAGGGGTGCTGAGCATTCTTCCCATGACGGCAAAAGAGATTAACGCCGCTCTGGGGACTACACGGCGCTGCAGATCGCCAACGCTGTAAAATTCATCCCGTCGGCCTGTACTGACAAGGTTTTCCGGATCGAGACAGACAAGGATGGAAACCCGATGCTGCGGGAGTTCACCGCCTATTACATCAGTGTGTAGGGTAATTCCAGGGCGGTAAAGACCCATCTGCTCACATGTGGCCGCTAGGTTGAGCAGAACATCCCCGGGCACGGTTTGTGCTCGGGGATGTTTCTTTGAGATAAATCTAATCGAGAGCCCAGAATAGAGAACTCCCAGAGCAACAGAAAATATTCTTACGGAAAAAGGAGGACTCCACATGCGGCAGGTACTTTTGGTGGACGATGAGGCCGCCGTGACCAATTCGCTGCTCCATGGGATCGACTGGACTTCCCTGGGGCTGACCGTGTCCGGCGTGGCCATGAACGGATCGCAGGCGCTGGAGTACATTCAGAAGAACCCTGTAGACATCCTCATCACCGACATCCGCATGGCGGAGCTGGACGGCCTGTCCCTCAGCCAGCAGGTCTATCAGATGAACCGGAACATCCAGATCATCATTATCAGCGGCTTCGCGGAATTTTCCTATGCCCAGAAGGCTCTGTCCTACGGGGTCATCGGCTACGTGCTCAAGCCCATCGAGTACGCGGAGCTGACTCGATATCTGAAGCAGGCTGTCCACAAGCTGGACCGCGACTCCGGAGGGGAGTCCCTTTTGTCCGCTCTGTACCGGAATCAACCGGGGACGATTTGGCCGCTTTTAAACGAGCTTGGGCTGAAGGCTGGCAGCTACTATATTGGCGCCTCTATCAGCCGCAAACCTCTTTTTGACACTGACCGGAGGGTACTGACTCTCCAAACGGGGTACCATCGCTATGGCTACATTTCGGAAGCTCCTTTTGACCAGTCAATGCTTGCCGCTCTCCAAAATGACCCGAATTGCGGCGGCTTCAGCTATTCCCACTCGCCGGTCCCCCATCAAAAGCTAGGGTCTGCGCTAAAGCGGTTGAGCAGCGCTGCTTTTCAGTACTTTTTTGATCCAACGCGCAAGGTGTTTTCCGATACTCGCAGGAGTAAACACCCGCCGCATATCGCAGAGGCTGCCCAATACGCGGAGGACCAGAGCCCTGTTCGCCTTATTGCTACGCTGCAGAAGATCGCCGCGCTTCCGTCCAACGCCCTGAATCTGAATGCGGCATGGAATCTTTATAACGTCATTGCATCCAGCGAGCGGTACGGTCCCATCGTGGATATTGACGACGTTTACAGCCCGGAGCATCTGGTCTTCTGTTTCGATACGTTCCAGAATATGATCGAAACGATTTGCGCCCGGTTAGAGGACTCTCCTGTGGCGCAGCCGTGTGAAAATCTATCAAATTCCGCATTTTTGCACATGGTCAAATTTGCGGAACTTCATCTGTCGGAAAACTGCTCCCTCCAGCTGATCGCCAAAGAGATGAACATGAACGCCAATTACCTGGGGCAGCTGTTCAAGCGGGAGACCGGAAAAACCTATTCCGCCTACGTCACAGAACTGCGCATTGAGAAGGCCAAGGAGATGCTGGTCTCCGGGGACCTGTCGATCAATGAGATCGCCGTCACGCTGGGATTTAATGACTATTTTTACTTCCTCAAGACGTTCAAGCGCGTATCCGGTTATACGCCAAAGCAGTACCGGCATTATCAGAAGAATAGTGCGGATATATGACATTTTAATGTATAAATAAAGGGCATAGGAATACGGATTTCCCTGTGTGGATACAACTCAATCAAAATGCGAAAGTATATCTCTACGCCGGTGCGAACTCCCGCCTGATGAAATTCGGCATGACCAGTAAGGCTATAATGCTATACAGAGAATCACGATGATCCCAAGTCAAATCTATAGGTTCCCAAAACAGTGCCGCACCCATTCCTTCTTTAACAGCAACAGGCCAAAGGACTTCTCCTGCGCCAGCAGATCGGATACAGAGCCTTCCATGCGCACCATCCCATATGAACGGTGCGCAGCATAAATGCGCAGGGAGCCTCCATGGGTCTCCAGCAGCTCCACATCATAGATCTCCAGGCCATGCGTCTGAAAAATTCTCTGCACCGCCGTCAGGGAGAGGTAGTAGAAATGTTCATGGTAGATGGTATCAAACTGGGAATTTTGAATCAGCTGCATCAGATGCGGGAACTCCATAGTGATGGTTCCCTCCGGCTTCAATACCGCAGCCAGTCTCGCTGCAAAGCTGTTGATGTCCGGGACGTGGGCCAGCACGTTGTTGCCGATGACCAGGTCGTATAGTAAAAACAAATGGATAACGCTTCATTCCATTCCAAAAAGCGGCTGCTTCTTGCTGTCCAAAATGCCGGGTGCAGACTTCTCTTTCTTCCACCCTACTCCCCGGAACTCAATCCTATTGAACATTTCTGGGCTTGGCTGAAGCGCTTTTTGAAAAAATCCTTCCCGCTGTCTCTTCCTTTGATGATGCCCTTTGTACCGCTTTTCAACTGTGGTAACTATATCAGGTGGATGCAGCGGCGCAGACAGACAATTCCAATCTTGGAATGGTGGAGTTCACCATAGGCGGCGTATGTGGTGAAGATGATGACACCCCGCCGGGAAGATGATCCCGGCGGGGTGTTATATGTACCTCATCCAAAAAGAATTGCCATATAGTCTTGGCGTCCGTCAAGGATACGGACAACAGAAACCAGCTCGCAATCCACGATACGATAAAAGACCATCTGCTTGGAAACGGCCAGGAACCGGATGTCCGAATCTACATCATATTTACTGCTCAACAGGGGGCCCATATACGGATTTTCTGATAACTGGGAAACCGCGTTCAAAATCGAATATACCAGCTTCTGTGCGGCAGATCTGTTCTTTAAGGTATTTCCAATATAATCCCGCTTCTGCTGGATGTCACGCAGGGCAATGCCCTTATATTCGATCCTCATTTGTCTACTCCCAAGATTTGGTATACCTCATCCTCAGCGTAGGAAACGGGATCGGACATACCCTCATCCAGTTCCTTCATCAGCCGGTTCAGCGCCTTGGCCTTCATCATTTCGGCGTTGTTTTCAGTAACTTGAAAGGGAAATCCTCCGGTATTAAGCGACTGCTGGAAGAAAACATTAACAGCATCCGTCAAGGTGAGTCCGTTTTTAGCGTAAACACGCTCCAGCTCCCGGCGAATATCGGGATTGATCCTCATACGGAACATATCCGTTTTTGCAGATGAAACAATATCCATTGCGACACCTCCTTGTACCGCTACTATAGCATATCTCAAAAGGAAAGTCAAATACCGTGGCAACGATGTTGCCACAAAGCCAGATAAAAGGATGCACAGAATGATGACGGCAGCAGAAATAAAAGAGCACCCCACCTTTGCCCTGATGAAGCAGACGGATGTGCAGAGCATCTACCACACGCAGAGTCCCCCCTGGTTGTTCTCAGATCCCCGCTATGCGGATATGAGCCTGGATGCCAAGGTGTCCTACACCTTCCTGCTCAACCGCTTCCAATTCTCCCGCAGGAACGGCTGGGTCAACGACCACGGCGAGGTCTTTGTCATCTTTCCGCGCAAGGAACTGGTCCGGGAGCTGAGAATCTGCGAGCAGCGTGTGACTGCTGCGTTTTACAAGCCGGTGGAGCTGAAGCTCGTTTGGGAAAAGCGATGTGGCCAGGGTGACGCCACCCAGATATATCTTGCCCAAGTGCAGCCGAAGGATGACCCGGACTACTCCTGCACTACATTCCTGCATGTGGAGTGCGATTCAAGAACCGCAGAATCCGAGGTTCTTGATGATACAAATACCCCTGGGGTGTATTCTTCTGGCAGTCGGAAAAAGCAGCCGCCGCGTAGGAGATCAGTAAAGCAAGTACACAAAAAGCGTCAGATTTCGTCCCATAGTTGACTTCTTTTGAAAGAAAGGGGAGCATCCAGGATGCTCCCCTTTCAGAGATGTTTTATCAGGCGACCGTAATAAAGTCCATAAACTGACATGCCTCGCCGACACCGTTGTTGCAGCCGCCATCTCTTGCTTCAAAAACGACCGTGGCTTCTTTTCCGCTGAAATCAAGGGTGGAATCCAGGCTCTTCAGAGAGATCTCGATATCGGATCTGTTAAAGGAGGGATCTGCAGACTGCCAGTCGTACAGCACGAAGTACTTTCCTTCCACATACAGAGAAATCTTCACGTAGGCACCGGTGGGGTTGTCGCTGGTCACATTGAACTTCAGAGAAATGTTGTCGGACTCCGGCAGCACATAATGCTTAGCCATCCACGCATTCGTATTGCCGTTTCTCTTTTCGTCACCGCCGCCGTCAGAGCAGTCGATCTGGATGTAGCCTTCACGCTTCAGGGTCTTTCTGTCGATGACATCCCACCAGTAGTATTGGCTGGTCTTGTACTGCTCGCCCAGCATCCAGTCCTCCGTAGTTTCATCGAACGTGTTGTTGTAGACGTCCACCTTGCTCATATCGATGGCAGGATCCACGGAGCGCTCCTTGAAGGCCACCTGATCCAGACGGATGCCGGCATCGCCGCTCTTGACGATGATTTTCACCTCGCAGCTCTTGCCCTTGTAGTCGGCAAAGTACTGAGCAACAGGGAATGCGAAGCACTGCCAGCCGTCACCCGTCACCTTGAGGGTCTCCGTGCCCTGGACGCCACGCAGCATCACACTGGACATAACAGTTTTCTCTACACCGTCAACAGTCATAACCACATCGAAGGCCGCTGTCTCGGCGGGATCCAAACTATCGCCTCTGGCGTTGAAGCTGAACCAGTAGTTGTCAATAGCCGGCAGAGTGAATGCAGTCTTTGTGGCTGTCGTTCCTGCGGCAATACTAATATTGCCCTTGTATATGGCACCAACATTGGAGCAGGCGGGATCCGTGTTGTTATAGTTCACGCCGGAACCGGACCAATCCTCCTGCCACAGCAGAAAATCATTGTACAGCGGATTCACAGGGATCAGGGAAGGATTGCTCTGCAAGTACTCCTCAGAAATGCTGACACCGTTCTTTTCGGGAACCTTGAAGGATGTGGTGTTGGACTGATCCTTCACGTTGTCGGTCATCATTTGGATCAGCCGGTCTACACTGACGACCTCCACCTTATCATTGAGCATATCCACAATGGTACGGATATCCTCATACGAGTGGGACCAGGGATGGACATTGATGATAGAGTAGGCATCAATGGTGGTAATGTCGGTGGAATAGGTGTTGATACGGGCCGCGATGTAAGCCGGAGTTGTCTCCCACAGGGAGTCACGGGGCTGCACAAAGGGTTTGCCGTCGATCCAGATCACACCGCCGGGGTTGGCGCCAAAATATTTGCTGCCATCGTAAACGATGCCGCCGGTCACGCTCTTACAGCTTGCATAGCCGTTGAGCACATTGACCAGGTCGCCCGCCTGATTGCCGCCGATGACCGTGACAACAGACAGGTCCGCTTTATTCATGTACACATCAAGTTTGCTGACAAAGTCGGCAAAATATGCACCGTCATTCTCCGCCTCAAAATTACCAGCGTTGATATAGCCCTGGCCGGAAACAGGAGCGCAGAAATAGTCATAGGCATTGGCCTGATTGCTGTATACATTTTCCAGCACCAGAGGCATCAGGTCGGCCAGAGACGGCGTCATGGACCAGGTGACAGGGAACGTATCCCTTTCTCTGCCGGAGGCATTCATGTAATTGGCGGCAAAGGCTGCGGTGTTCTGCCAGTAGGTAGCGTTATCGCCGTCGGATACCACAAAGGCCACATAGTGCTTGTCCTGCTCCGCCGGGAGCTCGGCATCATCATTGGGCTGCGTGTAAATCTTGCCGGCAAACTCGTCCGCTGCCAGGAAAGTCAGGTTGCAGGTATAGTCCGTAGGAACGATGAACTGACCGTACTGAGAGAAGAAGGACACATCGTCATCCTCAGAGTAGGTATAGCCAAAGATGGGACTGTTATCGTCCAGAAAGCTATGGAGGGTCTTCTTAAAGGAGTTGCCCACAATGGACACCTCATCATAGTAAACGTGGAAATACTTGTTGCAGATACCGTAGTCCTTGATGAACTTGTTGGTAAGGCCGGTAGACTGGTAGTTCTGGTGGATCAGGCCCTCGGTGGACAGCTCACTCATTACGTTGTTAAATAGCCACTTGTAGGTCAGAGCGGCATTGTTGACATTGAACTTTTCAACCAGGCCCAGCCCCTTATAGAACTCCACATCGTTTTCCGACACCGGGAGGAAGCCGGTAATGCCCGCAAGGGTGGCAGCGATGTTGACAGAAACATCGCCCTCCTTGTAGACGATGTACCCGGGCGTGGAATAGCCCGCGCCATCGGTTTCCGTATAGGCGGTCACGCCAGGGACGTTGTTGTAGTTCTCCAGGGGGATCTCGGAGCCCCAGGTGCCGTCAGCAACATTTGCTTCCCAGGAAGCGATATACTTGGCGACCGCATCCTCCAGGGTAATGGATTCATAGGTGATCCCGTACTTTTCGGCAGCCAAGTCCAGGTAGTGCATATCGATATTGACGCCGTTGGTCATATAGTGGCTGTCCACATAGAACAGCACGCTCTTCCGGGCAAACAGTCCCTGGATCGCCTGGGCGGTAAACATCGTATCCTCGTCGAACACATAGCCCTCGCTGGTCATATTCAGAACGTATATCTTCTTATCCGCAGGGAGCTTAGTATTCATATAATAGGAGAAGGACTCGTCTGTATGCGTGCCGGTAACAACGCCGCATTTGTCGCAAACGCCGTTGCCATCGCTGTCCGTATGGGAGCATGTCCCTTTGTCCGCACCGGCCGGTGTGTCGCCCTTATCCGAGCAGGCCGTGAAAAACACGAAACAGAGAATCGCCGCAAGCAGGAACACTGCTGCCGTTTTCGTGGTTTTTTTCATTGCTTTTGTACCTCCTGAATGGGTATGGAGATCACTTCATACCACTGAGATTGTTTTGCTCCAGGAAATATTTCTGGAAAATGATGTACACAATGATGATGGGGATGGTGATCAGGATCATACCGGCAGAGCGGACATATCCGTCGGCATAGTTGCCAAGTGCCGGATAGAATTTGTACATGATCAGCTGGAGTGTCTCAACGGTGCTTCCGCTGGACTGCATGACCATGGGCCACAGGTACTCGTTCCAGGTGCTCACGAAGGTCAGAATGATGTAGGTGACCAAAATAGGCTTGGACATGGGCACCACAATGTTGAATATCTTTCTGAACTCATTGCAGCCGTCCACTTCCGCGCTCTCCAGCACGGATTGCGGAATGTTGGACATATACTGCCGCACCAGGAAGATGCCGAACACATTCACGATGCCTGGCAGGATCAGGCCCCAGACGGAGTAGTTGATGCCCATGTTCATCACCAGAATGTAGTTGGGGATCATCAGCACTTCGCCAGGTACCATCATGGTACACAGCAGGATATTGCTGAGAAATTTCTTTCCTCTGAACCGCATTTTCGCCAGCACATAGCCCATAATAATTGCAATAAACAGGCTGATGCCGGTAAACACGACCGAATGGAAAATGGTATTTCCCAGCGCCGTCCAGAAGCCGCTGACCTTCAGCGCCATCATATAGTTCTGCAAGGTTCCGCCCTCCGGCCACAGGTACAGCTTATCGCTGTCAGGGATCAGATCCGGCGAGTGCAGAGAATCCACCAGCTTCAAATAGAAGGGGAGCATCTGGCAGAAGGCAATGATCGACAGGACCACGATGCAAATCACCTGAAACATCTGAGCCTTCTGCTTTGCGGACCTTGTCCTCTTTTTTTCTGCTAAAGCTTGATTGCTTGCAGCTGCCTTACTCAACGTCTTCAACCTCCTTGCTGGTAGAAAGCTTCTGCTGGATGAGGGTAAATACCAGAATGATGACAAACAAGACCGTAGCATAGGCGCAGGCCCGTCCAAATTTGCCATCCTCAAAAGCTGTATTATAGATATACAGCATGGTGGATTCGGTACCATAGCCGCCTTTTGTTACCAACTGCATGGGTCCGAGGATCTTGAAGCCGTCAATGATGGAGAGCAGCAGGTTTAACACCACCGCATTCCGGATCAACGGCAGAGTGATCTTGGTAAAAATCTTGAACCGGCTGTCCGTATCCAGACTTGCCGCCTCCTTATAATCCTTGGGAACGGCAATAAGGGAGGAATAGTAGATCAGCATCTTTGTACAGAAGCCAAAGAAAAACGGCATGATCATCAAGGCAAGCATGGCTGTCTGATCGTCCGTCAGCCACTGGATGGGCTCGTGGCCAAAAAACCTGAGCAGCGTGTTGGCCAGGGAGTTATTGTCCGAGCCGAACACCAGCTTTGTCACGTCGCTGCCGACAACGCCGGAAACCAGCGACGGCCAGAACAGCAGCGCCAGAAAGAACCGGTTTCCCTTTTTCAGCTGGCTGATGAGGAAGGCGCACAGCAGGCCCATAAGGTTGTTGCCAATGCTCATAACCACAGTCCACAGGATCGTAATGCCCAGGGAATCCCAGTATCTCTGGTCAAAGTCCTTCCAGTTTACAGCAAGCAGGTTCTTATAGTTATCCAGAGTGAACTTGATGCTGGAGCCGGTGGCAAGACTTCTCAGGGAGACATTCGTAAAGCTGAATGTCAAAGCGGTAAAGAACGCAACCACAAAAAAGAGTGTCCACCATGCCACGGGAAATCCCAGCAATGAGTATGCCTTCAGCTCGTCTCTATATTTCATTTTCTTTGGAGCAGATCTTACCGGTATCTCCAGTTGATTCATTATTCGTCCTCCAAATCCTCCAGCTTTTCAGCCAGAGCTGCTTGCAGCGCATAAATGTAATCGGGTTCACGGGTATCATTGACCAGGCCGGTCACAAACTCCGCCACATATTGCTGGATCGCAGGCCAGGCACTGGAGCCGGGACGGGCTACCGCATGATTCAGCTGCTCAACAAAAACCTTCCAATTGTCAGCAGCGTAGAATTCGTCCTTGATCGCCTCTTTGGTAGTAGGCATCAGATTCTGTACGGTATTGTGGGCAAGCTGCACCTTCGTGTCGGTGGTCACATACTTGATAAAGTCAGCTGCCAGTTCCTGATTCTGGCTCTTCTGCGTAATGACCAGGGAGTACAGGCCCAGGGTAGAGGAAATGTCGCCGCCCTTGCTGAAGGGCATGACCGTGGTATAGCCATAGTCAATATCGGCGCTGGCCTCATCGATGCGGCCATAGTCCGTCAGCTTCCAGGGGCCCATTTCGATAAAGGCGACCTTGCCGTTTTCGAATTTGCTCTCACTGAAGGTCGTGGTGGTATAGCCCAGCTTGGCCAGCTCCTTGATCTTGGTGGCAGCGTCCAGATTCGCCTCGGTGGCCAGAGTTGTCTCCGTCAGATCGCTGTTCATCAGGGTACCGCCGCTGCGGGCAGAATAGGCCAGATAGAACATGGCGCCCATGGACTCCGCGCCGGTGTCGGCGGGAACAGTGGTCAGGTAAAGGGCATCGTTGTCGGTCAAACCGTTCTGTTCGTTGTAGGCCTTGATCTTGGCGCCGATAGCTAGGTATTCCTCCCAGCTGGCGGGCAGGTCCGCATCCGTGAACTCTCTGCCAAAGACCTTGGACAGCAGCGCCTTATTATAGGTATTGACCAGGACGTTGGCGCTCATAGGCAGCGCATACAGCTTACCATTCCACAGGTTTGGCTCCCACAGGGAATCGACGTACTGATCCCGCAGGGAATCCAGGCCCAATTGGGACTGGTCGGCGATCAGTCCATCAAAGGCCAGCCGCTGGACAAATACATGGTCAACATAGGCCACATCCGGGAAGTTCTTACCCATAAGGGCCATGGTATAGCTGGAGTAGAAATCCGCCGTGCTCTGGAATTCAATGTTGATCGTCACGCCAGGATGTGCAGTCTCATAATCTTCCTTTGCCTGCTTGATGGCCGCCTCAGTGGTGGAAGATCCGCCCGGCCACCAAACAGTAATGCTCCCCTCACCGGCAGGATCCTTGTCCGGACTGTCAGAGCAGGCAGTGAGCATAGCCGAAACGGATAGGATCATTACGACTGCCAGGATCATAGATACGATCTTTTTCATATAATTCCCTCCTGATGTAAAAAGTAATTTTAGAACAAAAGCAGCCGCCAACACCAAAACTGACGCGGCGGCTGCTTTGGTTACAAAGGTCATTTAGCAGCCACGTAGGTTATAAAATCTTCTGGATAACGCAGCAGCTTGTCTTCGTTGTTTTAAGCAGCAGTCGAGGTCTCCTTAAAGCTGATGTACTGGACAACAGCGTGGGTGCCCTGGGTGATGCCGATCTCCACCTTCACAGTCTCGCCGATCCACTCAGACAGGTCATAGCTGCAGTACTGTGTCTCATCGGTATCCACATAGAAATAGTCTTGCTTCTGATCGATGCCGCTGACAACCTGGCCGTTGATCTTCACATAGAAGTGAGGATAGGTCTCGCCGTCTCTATGGAACACACGGGCGCCGAAGGTCAAGATGCAGGAGGTTTCCTTGATCTTTCTGCCTTCCAGAACCAGGGCGGACCACTCGTTACCGTCGATCTTCAGGTCAGCGCCTTCGCCGACACCGTCATCGGTGCTGCCATCGATGACCCACTTGACATCGGATACGCCGTTCAGGATCTCGGACTTGCCATCCCAGACGTTGATCTCGATCTCTTCGGTGGTAACCGTCAGGGTATAGGACGCGGTGATGGACTTGTTCGCGTCGGAAACAGCGACCAGCTCATATATGCCGGGAGCGGTCTTCTCATCGATCTTGACTTCGCCAGTATGGGCATCCACAGTGATGCCGCTCTCCTGTGCGTCTTTACCCAAGTCATAGGTAATGCCATCGTCGGTGGCGTTTTCGGGAGTAACTGCACCCTTCAGGAAGAAAGACTGGCCGGGTCTGTACTCTCCCACGGCCTTTTCCAGGGTGATGCCGGTCACGTCCACCTGACCCTCGATGCTCATGGCCTTGATCTGCAGTTCGGCATTGTTGTCGTATTCGGTAACTCTGTGCTCAACCACAACAGCACCGGTCTTGCCCTTGATCTCAGCCGGCAGAGGCAGTTTCTGGACGGACTCACTGGGGCCGGTGGCAAAGCCGACCCAATCATTGGTCAGAACGGTGATCTTGCCATCATTCTCCACGAACAGCACACGGTACTGACCGTGAACCTTATCATTGTTGCCGACCTTGATATTGAAGGTCACTCCGCCCTCGGGAATGGACACTTTGGCCCACATCATGGAGGCCGCTTCGATCAGGCTGCCGCCGGACTCCGCGCCTACATTGTTTTCCAGGCAGACGCCGTAGGGACGGTCGCCGCTGCCCATGTAGAATATCTTCTGGTTGTTATCAGAACTCTCCTCTCCGCGGACGGAATTGGAGTGCATCATTACAAGATGCCAGTCGCCGTATCTGGAGAGCTGTTTTTCGGTTGCGTGGTTAGCATCCAGATCCCAATTGCTGTTGGCAGCCAGCGGTGCATTCTGATAATCCTCAAGCAGGATACCGGCATACAGCGTATCCTTCACAACGGCCTTGATCTTGATAGCCACATCGGGCTCGGTGTAAGAGGAAACGGTAACGATGGTTTCACCGGCCTTCAAAGCGGTCCAAGTGCCATTGGACTCCACACGGATAACGCCCTCATTACTGTAGGACACCAGCAGAGCGGGATTGGTCGCATCGGCGGGTTCGACCGTGAAGCCCATGTTCTGCAGGTTCGGATAGTAGATCAGATTCTTGGGAGCCTGCAGGCCGCCGAAGATCTCGCCGTCCATCAGTTCCTGTCCACGGGCCAGCAGGCCGCCGCTCATGTCCCACTTTGTTCCCAAAGCAGTCACCAGAACGTAGTCGACGCCCTCCTCGTTGGATTCCATCAGGCCGCTTGCCGTAAGATCGGTAACGGGATTATAGGCCCCAACATTGACCTGAATATAGACATCCACACCGCTGCCATCCTTGGCAGTGCCCTTGACCAGAGCGGCGGTGCCTTCCTTTGCTACGGAGATAACCAGCTTCGAGTCGTTGTCCTCAAAGCTGATACCTGAGCCGTCTGTGCCTTCAACGCTCCACTGGAAACTCTTGTCGGCAGCGTTCTTGGGCTGAACAGCATAGGGAATCTCGATCGAGGTGCCCTGAGCAACGGTAACAGCATACGGATTTTCCTTGGTGCCCTCGCCGTTTTCATCGTCAGTGGATACGATGATGCTCTCCACTGGGACAGCATCTGCCGGAGGGTTCGATGAGGTCTTTGCAGGCTCTTTGTCATTCTTGCACGCCGTAAGCATAACCGCAAAGACCGTACACATTACAAGAAGCGCCAGAAACTTTTTCATACTATTCTCCCTTTCGTGTTTTGGATGCTTGTAGCAAGGCAGCTACTGATATCACAGGCTAAACTTCTGTAAAACCGTTTTTTTAGTTTTCGGAGGATTCCAATCAAGTTTCTAGGGAATTTCCAAAAATACAGCCCATTTTCTGGAGATCATTCACTGCAAGCTGGATCTTTAGCCTTATTTATCCCTAGAAATGATAAAAAAACGGTTTTCTGAGCGTTTTCATTATAAATCATCGCACTTGCTTCTGTCAAGTTGTATTTGCCTGTCATTCTCCACAAAATAATTGCGGCTTTTTGTCAATAATGAACAACGCTGATTGTATAGACTATTATGCGTTTTCAATCATATTTTTGCTGAAACCGGCTTAAAAATCGGTTTTTTGAAAATCAGTTTTTGACCAACTATATACAAAAAAACACCATAAAATCTTGTGATTTAAAAATTTTCAGAGGTACAACAGCAGCAAATTGCAGAACGATGACGGGGCGTACGGGCCGTTCGCAGGCCAACCGGAAAAAAGCAAAAAATAAGCCCCTTTGGGGGCGGCCCGCCGAAAGAAATGCGTCGGCATTTCTTTCGGCGGACCTTGAGGGTTCAGCCGGAGAGAGACTCTGATCGGGCCCACGCAAACTGCCGGCACGAGCAGTGGTTACTTATTTTCGATTGATAGATGCGTCAAAGCTGATTTTGCAGGGTAAGGAAATAATCTTCCTTTCAGAAAATTCTCCTTTCCCAATTTCCTCCAGATTCTGCAGCAGAATATCCGCCGCTAATCGAGCCAGCTTGCCGTAATCCTGGGTAGCATAGGCCAGCCGCGGTGTTTTCTCAATATCCACCTTGCCGCCCAAGGCGAATACACCGACATCTTCTCCGATCCCCAGCCCCATTTCCGCAGCACAAGCATATACGCCCTGGGCCAGCCAGGTATTTGCCGTGATAAAGGCCGCGTCCTCTGCCATAACCTTTTTGGCGAAGGCAGCGCCCTCTTCTTCGCTGGATTCCGTACAGTAACAGATGCTGGATTCATCCCCTTCCAACTTTTCATCTGTAAGCGCCTTCAAGAAGGACGCTGTTCTGTCGCAGGATATGTTCAGCTTTTCGCTGGAATTAAGCAGATATATCTTTGTATAGCCGCTCAGGGCAAGCAGATGGACAGCGTTTCTGACCAATCTGGCGTTATCCACATCCACATAACTGACCATTTGCGAATCCGCAGGCTTACCGATACTCACGCAGGGAATCAGCTCATCTTCCAGCAGAGCGATCCGCTCGTCATCGTGGGAGGCCGGGGAAATAATAATCGCGCCATCCAACAGGGTCTTGCCTTTTTGCAGCAGGCCTTGTCTTTCCCGGCCATCCGCATTATAGGAAATGAACAGATTATAGCCCGACGCAGATATATGCTTCAGGCAGGACTCGATCAGTTCTGTATAGAAAGAATGATATTGGCCGCTTTCGCTTTCTTCTAAAAACAGCGCAATAATATTAGATTGGTCTCCCGCCATTTTGGATGCGTAAAAGCTGGGATGATAATTCATCTCCTCGCATATTTTGAGGATTTTTTGCTTCAGCTCCTCGCTGACATATTTGTTTCCCGTCAAAGCATTGGATACGGTCGATTTCGCAACGCCGGCCCGTTCCGCCACATCCTTGATCTTAACTGCCATATTATCAACTCCGCTTTCTGCACGCGGACATGGCATTGCCGCAGCCTTCCGCGCTTTTTCACTTATAGTTTATTTCCCAGATTTTTCCTGTGTCTTCAGGCAGACAAGCCTGTTCATTGGGCAGGGTACGCATCCTCATGAGGGACGTTTTCCCGGATCGCATCAAGCATATCGCGGACATACACCAGTTCGATATGCGGCGCCAGTCTGGAAACGAGATAATCCAAATCTTTGCCTTCCATCGTCCACGGATGCACATTCAGCACCGTATATCCATCTATGGTGTTGGGAGATACCGGCAGAGCATTGATCTGCCGGATGTATTCCTCCAGCCATTCACGGGTGACCTGTCCTAGGCGGTTGGAGGGGTGCCAGAGAGAAAATCGTACCGAAACGAAGGGCTTTCCGTTGGAGGAAAACAGCACTCTGCCTCTGCCTGAACTGTATCTGTCAGGATCCAGTTCCCAAATACCGCCCCGGATCTGCTCATAAGCAGCCAAAATATCCAGCCGCCGGTGGGTGGATTCCATATCCGCCAGAGTATCGACGTTATCCAGCATACACAGGCAGGAAAGGTCTGCCTCCTCCATAGCCTCCACCGTCAGCCGGGCAAAGGCGGGCAGATGGGACCAAGGATAGGTCATCAGGTTGGTGTAACCGATGCCGGAAACACCGCTGATGAAGCTGTCGCTTCTGGCCTTGTCGTACAGCCCCTGCATCAGATCCGGGCACAGGGAGGTCATAGACGGAGAGATCGTCCAGTTGACCTTGTATTCTGCGGGGGAGCCCAGCCGCTGGCCGTAGGTGGAGGTGGTGGCAAAATCCCGCTCCAGCCACTGCACATTATCGCCGTCGGAAACCACAATGGCTACGTAGTGCCTGCCCGGTGTCAAGGGCTCCGCCGTGCGGTTTTTCTGCCGCAGCCGCTGTTTGCAGTACGTTTCTCCGGAAAAATAAGAATGGTTGGCTGACCAGTCCATGGGCACCACATAGTTTCCATAAGAGGATACACTCTTCAAAAATGCAATCTCATCGGCAGTCCAGCCGTAGACAGCAATATTTCTGTCCACCCAGGCGAACACCTTTTCCCGGAAAGCCAGGTCCTCCGGGATCTCATCTGTAAAGAAGGTAAGGTATCCCTTGAAAATCGCATAGTCCCGAAGCTCCAGGCGGAAATCCGCACCCAAAACCACCTGGTGTACCAGGCCTGCGGGATTCAGCTTTTCCTTATACCGGTCAAACACCTGCTCCTGGCGCCAAGCCCGGCTGCCCGTATAGTCCGCCGCGTCAAAAAGCACCGGCATATCCAGAAACCTGTCCAGAAAGGCTCTCGGTACGCCCAAATAGTCCTCTGCCGCGCAGGCTGTAGCCGCCAGGTTGATAGAAACATCGTCTGCCTGCAGATCGTAAACCGCCAGACCCGCAAATTCCTGTTTCCATAGCTCCACAGCCTCCCAAAGCTCTATGCAGGCCCATGGCTCCTTCACATAGCTCAAGTAGATATCCACATCTACCAGCAGGCTGTGCGGATGTTTTTTGTTGATACCGCCCTGTAAAAAGCTTGCCAAGGCGTATTCCTCCCTGGACAGGCCCTCCCGTCTGATTACCTTCAGCATAGCGTTCCTCCAGAAAACTGTTTTTTCAATTATAGCAAAGCCACAAAAAAAAGCAACCATTTTTTCAAAAAAGATTTTTATTTTCCTTCTTGACAAAATCAAAATTTGCTGTAGGATAATAGAAAAACGGTTTTTTTGAGCAAACCATAAACATGGCAAAGGAGACAAAACCATGAACAAACGAATCATTCACTTGATCAGCGGTACCCACTGGGATCGGGAATGGCGTCACACGCCGGAGCAGAGCAAGCTCCGTCTGGCTGCGCTGATGGACAATATTCTGGATGTATTGGAAAACAAGCCGGAATACGAAACCTTCTGCGTGGACGGCGGTACCATCGTCCTGGAGGACTACTTCACCATTCGCCCAGAGAACCGTGAACGGGTGAAAAAGCTCATTGAGGCCGGACGTCTTAGCCTTGTGGGCTGGTATACCCTTCCCGAAACCAACACGGTCGCCCCGGAATCCATGATCCGCAACCTGCTGCTGGGCCGCCAGATGGCAAAGGAATATGGCGGCTGTATGCGCTCCGGATATACGGCCACCAGCTACGGCCAGCCCTCTCAGCTTCCCCAGCTTTACCGTGGCTTTGGTCTGGAAAACGCCATTTTCTACCGCGGCACCAACAAGCATATCCTTACCCCTCTGTTTGACTGGGTGGCCCCCGACGGCAGCACCATCTCCACCCTGCGCACCTTTGACGAGGTGACCAGAACCAACTGGTTCTTCTATGTCCACGGCCCCGCTGTTTTGGGCAAAGGCCTGAAGGATCTGACCTATACCTACGACCCAAAGCATCTTCCGGTGCATATGGCGGACATGGGTTCCTATGAGAAGGCCTTCACCGTTCTGCAGGAGGACTTCGACTACATCCACGACGAAAAGGTGCAGAAAGCCGCTCTGGATCATCTGCTGGATCAGGCAGAGCCCTATAAGATCGGCAATAACATCCTGGCTATGAACATGGAGGATAACGACGAGCCCTACCGCAGCCTCCCCGAGCTCATTGCGGATATGAACAAGATCTATCCCGATGTAGAGATCGTGCAGACCAGCCTGGATAAATACATGGATACCATATGCAATGTCCCGGGCTATGAGCGGGCACGGCACCAGGGCGAACTGCGCTACACTACCATGGAGTACAACAACTTCAACGCCCTGCTGGGTGCCGTTTACTCCTCCCGCGTCAAACTGAAGCTCCTCAACGACGATGTCGAGAACAACCTTATCCATCTGGCAGAGCCCATGTCCTCCTATGCCTATGCGCTGGGCGGCGAATACCCTGGAACAAATATCGCCCGTGCCTGGCGGCACCTGCTGCAGAATCACACCCACGATTCCATCTGCGGCGCGGCTGTTGACCGTGCCCACGAGGATGCCCTGTACAACTTCTCCATCTCCAAGACCGTGGCTGAGGAATGCACCAACAAGGGTGTTATCAGCGTCCTCTCCCACATTGACAGCCTGTCTGCCTACAAGCCCACCGACCATACCCTGACCCTGTTCAACACCCTCCCCTATGCTCGGGAAGAGGTCATCGAACTGGTAGTAGACACCCCGAAGGGTGCCAGCGCCGCAGCCGATATCGGTGTAGGCGGTGCTCCGACCATGGGTGATTTCTATGGTATAATCGATTCCGAGGGCAGCAAGGTAGAATATGTGGAGCTGTCCCAGGAGGATATTTCCATCGGCGTGGAACGTCAGATGGATACCAAGGCCATCAAGTTCAAGGCCAACCGCAAGCACATCCTGGTAAAGGCCAGGCTGCCTCAGAACGGCTACGTGACTTACGCCATGCGTATGCGGGCTCCGGAGCTTGCCTGCCATCCCGAGATCATGGAAAACCGTCCTCTTATCGCCAGAGACTGCGGCGTGCTGGAAAACAAATACCTGAAGGTCACGCTGCATCCCAACGGTACTTTCGACATGCTGGATAAGCAGACCGGCCGCCTCATGGAGGGCATGCATTACTTCACCGACACCGGCGAGGTGGGCTCCGCTCATATTTCCAATGTTCCCAAACGCAACACCGTTTACACCTCTCTGGGTGCCAATGCCAACATCACCATGCTCGAGAGCAACACCCTGCGCGGCAGGTTCCGCATTGAGCTTTCCATGATGCTGCCCGCTGCCGCCACCATCGACGGCGACGACCGCACCCGTGAAATGAAGGAGCTGTCCATCAGCTATATCCTGACCCTGGAGAAGGACTCCAGGTATCTGAAAGTCCACACCAAGCTGCATAACGAGCACCGAGACCACAAGCTCACCGTCAACTTCCCCACCGGCGTTGCCAATGCAGAATTCGCTGCCTGTGAAAGCGCCTGGGATGTGGCCAGCCGCACCATCCGCTGGAGAGACCACAAAGACAACTACGAGGCCTTCGTTTGCTGCCAGCCCATGCAGAACTTCCTGGATGTTTCCGATGGTGAAGTTGGCTGCGCACTGCTGGCCAAGGGCCTGCGGGAATATGAGGTGTGTGACGACAACCGCCGTACCATCAAGCTCACACTGCTGCGTACTCACCGTGCCTACATGACCGCCAACAGCTCCATGAATGTGGAAGAGCTGGACAAGTACACTGGCCAGCACAGCTTCGGCACTCTGGAATATGACTACGCCATCTATCCCCATAGCGGTGACTGGCAGGCAGCCGATGCAATAGCTGCCGCATATGCCTTCAAGGTGCCTGTCAAGGCCGCTCAAGGTGTGCCGCTGAAGGGCGGCCTGCCCGTAAACGGCAGTCTGCTGAAGATCTCTAACGAGAAGCAGATCATGACCAGTGCTCTGAAGCTGGCCGAAAACGGCAAGGACCTGGTCCTGCGTGTGTGGAACATCGGCGGAGAGACTCTGCCTCTGACTGTGGAGACTCTGCTGCCCGTCACGGGCGTCCAGCATATCCGCCTGGATGAGACCGTTCTGGAGTCCCTTCCCTTCGGCAACGGCAAGTTCAGCGCCGAACTGGGCCCCCATAAGATCGAAACTTTCCTTTTACAGCTGGGAGAGCAACTATGAGGATCAATATTCCTGACCTGGGCAGCTTCAGCGAAGACTGCGGTCTCAAGTGTCTGGCAAAATGCTCCGACGGCAGATTTGAAGCCGGAAAAGACGGTGTCACTGGCATCTATGCCACCGGCGACGGCAAGGTGGAGTTTATCTGCTGGAAGGATCACACCCTGGCCTATGTACTCAGTGCTCTGGGCCATCCAGCCTACTATCCGCTGAAGCCCGTGACACCCAAAGGCCCTGTGAAGGCCGTCCTGATGGATCTGGACGGCACCAGTGTCCGCAGCGAAAGCTTCTGGATATGGATCATCGAGCAGACCACCGCTTCCTTACTGGGAGACCCCAGCTTCCACCTTTCCAAAGAGGACGAGCCCTTTATATCCGGCCACTCTGTTTCCGAGCATCTGCAATACTGTATCGACAAGTACTGCCCCGGTCAGAGTCTGTCCACCGCACGGGATTTCTACTTTCAGCACACCCATCGGGAAATGGCCGAGATTATGGAGGGCCGCGGCAAGGAGGGCGCCTTCACCCCCAGCCACGGGCTGAAGGAGTTCCTGCTGGCCCTGAAGGAAATGAACATCAAAATCGGTCTGGTGACCAGCGGCCTCTATGAAAAGGCATGGCCCGAGATCCTCTCCGCTTTTCGCACCCTGGAAATGGACTGCAAGCCTGAGGACTTCTACGACAGTGCCATTTCTGCAGGCTTCCCCCTGCGCGTCGGAAGCGTAGGTACTCTGGGCGAGTTGTCACCGAAGCCCCATCCCTGGCTTTATGCGGAGACCGCCACTGTGGGTCTGGGTATTCCCGAAAGCGAGCGGTGTCACATCGTAGGTATTGAGGACAGCGGCGCCGGCGTAGCCTCCATTCGCCTGGCCGGCTTCTCCGCCATCGGCTTTGCCGGTGGCAATATCGATGCATCCGGCACCCATGCTCTGTGCGATGCCTACTGCGAAAACTTCTCCGAGGTTTTGGCGGTCATTAAGAAGCTCAACACCAGCACATAAATTTGCGCACCGGCCTGTATGCCGTGCGAAGCCTTCCTTATGGTACTCTTGCTGAGGCTAAAGGTCCCAAAAGACTTCGGGGAGGTTCTATAGGAAACATTTGGGGTCAGTCGCACACCTGGACCCCAGTGGAAACGGCGGAAGACCCCCGCTTGATATACAAGAGCGGCCCTATCCTACCGGATAGAGCCGCTTTCTTTTACATTGACATATCTGCCAGATAAACAACAAATCCGAACCCGTTCCCGATGGGGAACAAGTTCGGATTTGTCTGTTTTGGTGGAGACTACTGGACTCGAACCAGTGGCCTCATGCGTGTGAATATTCGATAGGGAAAGCGGCTGCGTGCTTTCCCCTATGTCTGGGCCTTTTGGGTCCGGATTTTGATTTTTTGGGGTGCTGTTCCATCCGTTGCCTCCACACAGTTATTTCCTGTAGTGGGTCAGGGTGTGGGTCAGCACAAAAAACTTTTTCTTACTCCTGGCGGTTGACAGCCCCCAATTTTGCCTGAAGTCGGGGAATGTCCTCCGACACCGTATCCCATACGATACACATGTCCACACCATCATACCCATGCACAATGCGGTTGCGCAGACCATAGATTTGCTTCCAGGGAATACCGGGAATAGCCGCTTTAGCAGCATCGCTTAACGACGCCTTGGACAACTCACCGATTTGCATCAGGTTAAATACCGTAGCTTCCACCCGCATGGAATCCGCCTCAAATTCCGCAAGAGAGCAGCATCCCTGACAGCAACGGATAATAGACTCCGAATGGGCCTGCAGCTTCTGGAGCACTCTGCGGTCTCTGCTATCCATAAATTGCAACCCCGCTCTCTCGGATCTCCCGGTCGATCCGGGAATTTTTTTCGATTTGGGATACGTCCAGCAGATCAATGGGGGCATCTATGGCAGCTGAAACATCCTCCAGCAGGCCGAAGAACGCTAACCCGCGCAAGCCGCTGTCCACCAAAAGATCAATGTCGCTTTTTACCGTTGCAACCCCCTTGGCATAGGAGCCAAACAGGATGGCCTGCTTTACGCCATTCTGCTGGAAAATCGGGGAAAGTATGTTTTGCAGCTCTGATACAGTGTAGACTTTGCTCATAGAAGCACCTCCTTTGATTTGATACAAACACAGTTTACCGCAAATCACACTTTTTTACAAGTCTATGTTTTGCGGACTTCCTGTGAGACAGGGGAAATATATAAATAGCAAAGCAGAACGTTGTGTTTTCCTCCAAACTCCTCAAAATTGTAACTACAGGACTGGAAATACTCCCCCGTAAAAAGGTAAAATGGACCCATTACTTTTCACGGAGGACACGACCATGAAAGACCACACGCTGACAAACACCCACATCACCGCCTACGCCCGCTTCCTCCGCCAGGAGGAACGCGCCCCCGCCACCATCAAGAAATACCTCCGCGACATCCGCTCCTTTACGACCTGGCTGGAGCGCCGCCCAGCCACAAAGGAACTGGCATCCAGCTGGAAAGCCAGCCTGCTGGAGGGCGGTCAGTCCCCGACCACGGTCAACGCCAAGCTCTCCGCCGTCAACGGCCTGTTCCGGTTCCTGGGCTGGGAGGACTGCCGGGTGAAATTCCTCAAGCTCCAGCACCGCGTTTTCCGGAACGCCTCCCGGGAGCTGACCAAAGAGGAGTACCACCGCCTGCTGAACGCCGCCCAGCGGCAGGGCCGTGACCGCCTGGAGCTGCTCATGGAGACCATCTGCGCTACCGGCGTGCGGGTGTCCGAGGTGCGCTTTATCACGGTGGAGGCCCTGCGGGAGCTGCGGGCGGACATCACGCTCAAGGGCAAGGTCCGCAGCATCCTCCTGCCCCAAAAGCTCTGCCGGAAGCTGCTCAAGTACGCCAAACGGCACAAGATCACCTCCGGCGCGATCTTCCGCACCAGGAGCGGCAGGCCTATCGCCCGGGGACAGATCTGGCGCGAAATGAAATCCGTCTGCAAGGCGGCGGGGGTCGCCCCGTCCAAGGTCTTTCCCCATAACCTGCGGCATCTGTTCGCCACCGTGTTCTACAGGGCCTGCCGGGACATCGCGAAGCTGGCGGATCTGCTGGGACACAGCTCCATCGACACCACCCGCGTCTACCTGATGACCACCGGCGCGGAACATGCACGGCAGATCGAAGAATTGGGCCTGCTTCTGTAGCGAAATCGGCAAAATAGACAAAATCAATATTTTGTCTTCAAAATAAACATGGCCAACGGCAAGGGAAGAGAACCGGGTCTTCTTCTCATCGCCTCTTTGGCCACCTTTATTATAATCACAGTCAGCAAAAAAAGGAAGTCATTTTCCAAAATTCAGCGAAATCACGAAGAAGGGCGTAAAAAGCCAAGACTGCGATAGTTAATTTTTTGACAACTACTTCGCAGGCCTGCTTTTGCGCCCTTTTTCGCTTGTGATAAGTGCTGCTTATGTGACCGGTGCGGCCCTTTTATGACAAAATATTGATTTTGTCTACTGAAAGGGGAGCGGCGTCGTGGGATACTCACGCAAAAAGCTGGACCTGACCGGCCAGAGGTTCGGAAAGCTCACCGTCCTTGAACCGGCGGCGAATGTCAGTACCAAAACCGCCTGGCTATGCCGCTGCGACTGCGGGAAGGAGACCGTGGTCACTACCCAGCGCCTCCGGGACGGACACCGCACCTCATGCGGCTGCGACAAGGAGCTTTTCGGAGAGCCCCCGTCCACCATCGGACGGGCCAGCCTGACCTATATCGATGGGACCTGCGTGGAGATGATCCGCACCAGACCGGTCCGCAGCAACAACACCAGCGGTGTGACCGGAGTGGACTGGCTGGCGTCCAAGGGGCGCTGGCGGGCTACCATCTGCTTCAAGGGGAAGCGCCGCTACCTGGGCAGCTATGAAAAGCTGGAGGATGCCGTGAGGGCCAGGAAGCGGGCGGAGGAAGAAGTGTTCGAACCCTTCCTGGACGCCTGTGACGGAGAGGTTCCGCCAAGCGGGCTGCGTTCTATCGAGGAGGCTTGCCCCCCTGTTGCCAGAGATTACAGCGATCAGCGGCTGGAGCTGGCCGGAGAGCGGTTCGGTATGCTGACGGTGCTGGAGCCTGCGGAAAACATCGGAGCCATGACCGCGTGGCGGTGCCGGTGCGACTGCGGCAAGGAGCTCGTGGTCATGACCGGCCATCTGCGGAGCGGGCAGACCAGCTGCGGCTGCAAGCCCTCCTGCACCTATGTAGACGGCACGTGCATCGAGCTGCTGCGGGCCAAGACCATCCGGAAAAACAACACCAGCGGCGTGACCGGTGTGGATTGGCACCCAAGCGCAAACAAGTGGAAAGCCAGCATCTGCTTCAAGGGCAAACGCCATTATCTGGGCTGCTACGAAAACTTCGAGGACGCGGTGAAGGCCAGGAAAATGGCCGAGGAGCGATATCACGACAGCT
>OFHO01000665.1_pt1 | contig 30647 bp, 23 predicted proteins | sample 1521531 | NCBI WGS metagenome assembly OFHO01 (sample SAMEA3504124, study PRJEB24116) | mouse gut metagenome | biome: mouse gut; feature: mouse-associated habitat; material: faeces | place: Denmark | collected 2011
TCCGCTACAAGCAGTGCCATGTACTATTCGAGAGTACATGGCACTTTATCAGACTCTACCAGGACCTTCAGAGTGCCGATAGCCGAAGTGAAAAATTCCATTAGTTTACCTCCATATTCGTTGTTAGATTGGTTGAGTGGTCGAGCATGAAAAATGCCTCCCGGAAAAGTCGGGAGGCAGAACGGGCATTGGGGGGCGCTCTCACCATACGGGTCTTTGTTGACATAGGCATCACTCCTTCACGTTGAATTGAAAATAAAAACCGCTTCCCAAGCAGGTCAGGAAGCGGTATCATCGGGATCAGGAGGCGCGTCCAGTTCACAGCTCTCATAGGCGTCGTCTGGACGGACAGTAAGATAGCGGCTCAGATATTTTTTTACATCAAATGCGTTCTTCTTACTGAAATCCAGCAAGTTTTTATATTGCGGATGCCGGGTAATATCAAACTTGTCGCTGAAAAAGGGCCTCACGCCCTGCACTTGAAGGATACACTTGCCGTTGTCCATGACAGCCAGTTCATCTTGGCTCATCAATTCCCTGCCACAATGTCAAGTGAATAGTTCAGATTTCCCTCAAAATTTCATCCAGAAACGACAAAAGGCCCCTTTCCCCAAAACGGGAAAGAGGCCGTAAATACAAAATTCAGTTTTCAATCTCACCTACAAAGTTATAAACAATGCGGACTTTCTGCACCTTTTCGCCGTCAATCACTTCGACAGCACTGATAAAGATTTTATCAATCAAACGGTTCAAAATCGCTTCGTCCAGTTCCGTGATGGATGCATACGCCTGAATTTCACCGATGAACCGCCGCACATCGTCCTCCGCGCTGCTGGCAATCCGCAACTCATCTGTTATGTCCTGCATCCGTGCCTTGTTGTCGTGCTGTTCCTGCTCAAGCGTTTCGGTCATACGCAGGAACCGCTGCTCGGTCAGGATGCCTTTGGTCTTATCCGCATACAGGCTCATGAACATATCGTCAATTTCCTGATTGCGCTTTGTAAGCGCTTCAAGCTCGCGTTTCAGCCCGTTTTCGTCCAGGGTGTACTGTTCCTCCAAACGCCCCGTTAAACGCCTGTAAAAGCCCTCTGCGTCCTTTAGAGCCATTGCTGCGTGTGCCATGATGTCGGACAGTACAAGGTTGTAGAGGTCGCGGGCTTCGATCTTGTGGCTGGTGCAGGCGTTTTTGCCCAGCCGGTTATAGGTCTGGCAGATATAATACGCCTTGTCGATAGGCTCCCGCTTCTTTTTGGTAATGCGGTCAACATCCATGCGTCCGGCTTTTTCATAGCGTACCTGCATGGACTTCCCACAGGTCGCGCAGTAGACCAGCCCGTGAAATAAATTGTAAAACGGGCAGCGGTTGCCCTGCATAATGGGAGGGCGGCGGTCAATCAGCGTCTGCACCCTGTCCCATTGCTCGCGGCTTACAATCGCTTCGTGGCAGTTTTCAACGATTTCCCACTGATCGCGTGGAATGGCATTTATAGTGTTGGAGCGTATCGCTTTCTGGTGCGCTTTACAGACCACATGGTCACCCTTATAGACTGGGTTGCGGAGCATTTTCCCAATAACAGAGCCGCTCCATGAGTAATAGCGAACCTCAGATTCTACGGGTGTCTTGACGCGGGTAATGGGGATTTTGTGTTCCAGCAGGTGCTTGGCAATCTTCATCGTGCCGTACCCATTCAAGGCCAAATCAAACACCAGCCTGACCGTGGGCGCGGTTTCCGGATCGATAACCAGATGCCCGTGGTCTTCGGGGTCACGGCACAGGCCGTAAGGCGTCGGGCCGCCTAAAAATTTGCCCTGCCGGGAACGCGCCATCCATCCCGCCAGCACTTTCTTGGAAATATCCCGGCTGTATAGGTCATTCAGGATATTTTTGAACGGCGTAATGTCCATTTCCTGCCGGTTCACGCTGTCCACCCCGTCAGTAATTGCGATATAGCGGACGTTGTGGCGGGGGAAAAAGACTTCGATATAGCTGCCGGCTTCGATGTAGTTCCGGCCCAGGCGGGACAGGTCTTTTGTGACGACGCATTTGATTTTTCCGGCTTCAATATCGGCAATCATCCGCTGAAACGAGGGACGGTTGAAATTCCTGCCGGTATAACCGTCGTCAACATAAAATTCGTAATCTAAAAATCCGTTTTTCTCTGCAAAGTCTTTCAGAAGCGACTTTTGAGAAGTGATTTGTCAAGGAGACTTTCACCAAAATTTAGGGAAGAGTTTCACTCAAGTGACACCCTAGATAAGTGCTATTCCGCAACCTGACCGAAAGGGGCTCAAGCGCCAAAAGTGGGTGAAATGCCCAAAACACTCTTATACCTTACTAATCCAAGAACATGTTGGAAAAGTCTTGATACATTCATTTCGCTATATAGTGGATGCGACCCGCAAAGTGCAAGTTTTTTGGGGCGACTTCTGCAAAAATCATTGCATTTTAATCCACCATTTTCCCCTGCAACCATTGCGGGCCAAAGGCTTTGGAGTAACAGTGTGCTCTCTAGTTAGAGAAGAGTTAAAGAGAAGTCCGGAATATAATAATATTTTTGGCCCTTTGCTTTCAGAGCACCTAAGTGATGTAGATGTTCCAAAATGTCCTTGGTGTTTTGAGGCGTACAGGTACAGAAACCATCCTGCCGGTACCGGCATGTATACTGGTTGTTAACGCACTCGTGAGTTGTACTGATCTGCTGCATTAAATTTTTGTTAGCGCCGGTTTTCCCACATCTTGCTGTCTCCAACAATATGCACAGTTCTCCGCGAGTTTCATCCAAAAAGGTGAATGCTTTTCCATCAATCGTTACGCCTACAAAAGCCAGAAGCATTCCAAAGGGGATGTTCAGGCGTTCCTCTAAGAGATACACCAGAAACGCGATCGTAATTCGTCTGATATTGATGTAAAGGTGCTGCTCCTCTAAAATAAGCGCTTGTCCATTTGCGGAGCGGTTCCAATTAAATTGGAACCGCTCGTCATCGCCCAGCATTGATTGGTAGTGTTCCAGCAGCTTTATGAGTTGTTCTGCGTCTTCTTTGGTAATATGGACACTGCCCCTAGAAACCTTGGAGAACATAGAGCACAATTGGGCTGCGACCGCATCCCTGCTGCCTTTCAGCGAAAGGTAACAGTCCTTATAATGATTGTCTGCCATGACGATCTTATAACCTCCATCCTTGTCCTGTTATAATATTGAACTGTATAATCCGTATATACCTTGCGTATTCCCAAATCCCCCACCTTTTCCTGCGCTCCAGCTCTTTCAAGCGTGTCTGCAGACTCGGGTGCACCGCTACGTCTATGTACTTTTTGTAATACCGATACAGAGAATTTCCTTCTTCTTCCATCACTTTCAGAAAAGGTACCAACATGCGGAACGTGTCGGGATCAGTTCTACTTACCTGCAGTCCAATCCGGTCAGCCCTCAATTCCATAATCTGCTTACAGAAACGATCATCCGACAGCTTGCTTAATACAAACCCACACCATATCACCACAGCCAGACCCGTCAACGCAGCAAGGAACTTGCTGTCGAGCCGGCTGGAAATCACGGCAAATCCGATGGCAAACGGAAAGGACACCACTAACAGCCAAGCGGCCCGTTTGCATAAGGGGTCCTTCTGATCACGAAAATAAATATGCGCCAATTCGTGGCCTAATATAAAGCGGACTGCGGGGATATCTAACGTTCCGAGTTGACGATGCAGGCAATCCAACAATTCGGTCCCTACTATGACGGTAGGTGTAGAATCTTCCCCAATTACCGCTCTGGCATTCATGCCGATCCTCTCGTCCGTTTGAAAGGACATAGTCTCCAGGTGCAATTCTCGGCACATTTCGGTAATGCTCTGTGCCCACGGAGATAAATCGGGACAAATTAGGATCCTCTCTGTGTTCTTTGCTGCCTGTTTTGCTTCATGGGCCCAGCGGCTCGTGATCTTGCGCAAGAAGTCTTTTATGCGAAGGATGACTGTTTGCCGAAACTCCTTCCAGATGATACAACATACCAACAGAAAAACGAGGCAAGATACCACTGTTGTTAGAAGTGTCTCCCCCATGACCATCTGGAGCTGTGTCAATGATATGAGGCCACTTTCAGCGTCATAGAGTTTGGCGAACACGCTCCATTGCAACACTACTACGCTAATGGCTGTGAGCAGTATAACGAGGACCATTAAAAGACTGAAGATTTTGAACCGTTTGGGGATAACCGCATCCTCTTTGGGTACTTTTTCTTCCTCTTTTTGCGTTACCTCAAATTTTAGTATTTTAGAGAACTCCGTTAAAAAGAGTTCGGATTTTTGCAAAAATTCGAATAAATACCCTCTGTACCGCTTTGTGAAGTCCAGCATGACTGTTATCCCGATCACAAAAATTACAGCGGAATAAAAGGCACTGCCAAGTGATAAGTTCCCGCTGGGTGGGATTACCATGACGATGACCACAATTCCCAGAACTGCCATGCCACTGGCCAACAAAATTATGTTTCGTGCCAACTCGGCACGAAAAGAAGATTGCTGCGTGAGAAATTTGCGCATTTGGCGGCTGTAGGGATAGGTATTTTTTTCGTGGAACGCCTTTTCCCGATGGTGAAATATCCACCAATAGTATTTTACGATCCTTTTCAGCAGGTGTACGAAAGAGCCGTTATGACCGCCTGCGTTTCCACTGCTTTTATCCCCTGCCGCATAGCGGTAAATATATTCATATAAGATGTACAGGGTTGCCGTTTCCATCGTTAAAAACACTATAAACAAAACGGCGAAATGAATGATGTGCTTCATGTGACTCCTTCATTAGGCAATATGTTGCATTTTTTCCTGTGGGGTACCAACACAGGGAAGATCGCTTATTCCGCTGTGTCTAACAGGTACTCTACAATGTTGGAACTCGTGTAGTTGAGGATCCTGCAGAGTGCCGCGGCCATGTTGGTGAGAGGCAATTGTCAAGGATATATTAACCGTACAACGCTATGAAATTGGCACAGCAAGCCGTTGCTTGATAAACTCTTTTATTTCATAAGAATCTTGTGGAAGGCCTTCTTCCCAGTTTGTATTTTTAAAAATCGAGGAGCGAGTAATCCAGTCGGCTAAATAATTTTCCTGACCGATGGGATCATTGGACTTGGGCTCACAACATTTTACCAGACAAGTAAATGCCTCCTTATCTATCTGGCAAAAGAGATTCCACCAAATAGATTCTGTCGTGTCTAATCCATCAGGTATGTCAGGTATAATTTTCCACAGAATATGGCAACCCATCCTGGAAAGAAAATACAGAACCGTAAGCTTTTCCTCGTCATTAAATACAGATTCCTTTCCACTTAAGCCGAGGCATAGGTGTATTTGCTCAAGCTGCTCTTTACTACAAATTTCGACTGCCGGACTCCCTTTGTATTTTTTGAGAATCGAAATCCCAGTTTTCTTTTTGCTCCTAACTGTCATATCTGCAAATGTAAACTCAACGCCTTCTAAATTGGGGTCGAAACCATCTATCTCACAGCACAGATCGAACTCATGCTCCAGCCAATATTTTTTTGACACAGCACTTTCTTTTCCTTGGCGAAAGATACCTTTTATATGTTTCTGCAAACTCGCCCAGTTATAAACAAAGTGCAGACAACTGGCATCTAACCATTTCCTGTCTAGCAGTATTTGAACAGCCCTGGGAATTCTGTCCATCTCTGAAACTGTTGGCAGGACTTTACTGCTGTTTTCGCGAATTTTTTTGTAGTCCTGCGGCATAAGATTTTTATAAATGACCAGTCCAAGCAGTTTCACTTTTTCATCTTTGGTAGGTATGTATTCTTTTCCATTATCCTGCTCTTTTATGCCCAAAAAAATAGCCAGGGCCGAAAAAATGCCATATTCTCCCCTTTTTTCTAAAACTTCGCGACGTGCTTTCTCAACACTAGAAAAAACATCATACTCATTAGCAATAGTTCTTAAAAGCCGATAATCAGTGAGATAAGGGGCAACCTCGGTAAGTATCTCATCAAAATCACTATCCTTTTTCAAAAGAGACTTTGCCACAATAACGGCATATTGTGGACCCATTTTCGGTATAATTGGTAGAATATAGTCAAAAAATTTCAATTGAATATGAGCGTCTGGTGCGGTAGATGCAACACTGTCCTCTGTACCTTCTGGGGAAAAGAGTTGATCATGAAGCACATAAATAAATCGAATCGGCTCACCTTCTCCTATATAAAGATTTACCTCCTGATTTAATTCCCATAGCTCTGTAAATAGTGACAGACTACCTGCTCCTTCCAATCGATCCATATCCTCAAATACCACCGTGTGGCCAATCTGATCGGCAGCATCGACTAAAGAACTCAATAGAGCATACCTGTTTTGATAAAAGTAGGACGTACCGTCTTGATTCTCAATACTGAACTTTGCACTACCCCACTCCAAAGAAACAGACTTAAGGTTTAAACGATGCCTACCGTTCCAAAAAGTCACAGATAAAGCGCATATATCAATAAGTAGGATAATAATAAGGGCCACACAAACGGCCCTATGCACAATAATGTTTGCACTGTTATACCATCTCAGTTCCCTAAAATATGGCTCAAATTTTGGAGCAAGCGTCAGCAAAAAAACGGCGCAGAGTAGTGGCAGTCCAGTTATACTTCCAAGAATCCTAAGAAAATGCAACTGATTTAAGGGCATTCCACGTAGAATACCACTACCTGCATACCGATGGCAACCGAGAAGAAGTTGATAAATCAGATTATATTCCACCTGCTCCATTCCATCCTTGCCCTTTAACTTGCCCGGTTTCATAAAGCTGCACCCAGACACGAACAAAAATTTTCTTTTATTTTTATTACTATAATAGTGAAGAAAGCGGCTCTTTCCAATCCCGAAGTTTCCTGTCACCGCTATGTTTCGTATGTTCCTTTTTTTTAAAGCCGCATCTAAGGCTTCTTCATAAATTTTATATTCACCGTCCTCTTGATTATCGATTGTATCAATTATGTCTGGACTGAGGTTGTAAACATTTCTATTAGCCATGCCTCTCACCTTGTAAAAATTTTTTGTACTATGGATCAGGAAACAAACTTTACCTCCTACATGTCCATTGTTTGCTCGTCTTGGAGAACAATGTCGTTTTTTACCTCTACAATGTCACCAATATCGCAATTCAAAACTCTACAGATTTTCAGCATTGAATCCATTGAAATTTGTTCATTTTTCCCCATTTTTGATATTGTACTGCTGCTGAGTCCTGCGGCGTCTTTTAGCTGGGTTTTATTCATTCCCTTATCAATAAGCAACTTCCATAGCTTATTGTAGCTGATTTCCAAATCTATCACCTCACTCAATCATTAACAGGATACCCAGAAATCAACCACTTCTTCCTCTAACTCACTCCTTGGTAAAGGTTTCATCTCTCCAAGAAGAAGAATCTGCTTTAATCAGAACTGATGTTGTTAAATATCCATCATCAAGGTCACCATAAAGAGAATAGGAAAGTGCACTTGTGGTTATTGTGATACGTCCATCGACTGTATCCCAAGTGCCGTCTCCTTCAGGGCTGCCTCCTCCATCAACATAATGACAGGTCATGTCACTGTTCAATGTGAATTTGCTGCCAGCATCCCCCTGCCATGTACCAGTAAGCGTTGCCTTTAAGAAACTCCTGCACTGTTCAATCTCATCGTAAGTATCCTTATATCCTGTGCTACTCAGCGTTTCAAAAAGCACAAGGGCATCCTCATAAAGTCCCTGATCCATAAACGCAAGTGCCTCTTCGTATTGCGGACCGTATTGGAGCTCATCGCATTGCTCAACTTTCTCTGCGCTATCCTTGTAGTCATAGACACTCCAGAACATAGCTCTCGCCTCATCATACTCCTCTCGGTTCATTAGACCGATAGCTTCGAGATATGTCGGACGGTAGATCAGATCCTCGCACCGTGACGCCTTCGATGCGCTGTCGCTATACCCGTCCAGGTTTCTGAACTCGATCATCGCTTTCTCGTAGTTGCCGTCATTCATGAACCTGACAGCCATATCATATCTGACAGAAAAGACTACTGGTGTTACGTCGTCTGTTCCGGCGATAAACTCGCGATTTCCTATGCCGAATACTAACGCCCCTATGACTGCCAACCCCACAAGAAGGTAAGACAGTAGCATCAACAATATAGCCGCTATGAAGTCAATTCGGTCAACCTTCAGTTCGGGCTTCAGTTCGGAATCCTTTAGCATTTCAAAAAAATTGGAATTCTCTCTGCAAAACTTGCTTGCCTGACGGGCAGAAAGCCATGTTCCGATGATCACGAGAATATAGCAGATGAGCCAGAACAGATGAATATTGGTAAAACCGATATCAGGAATGAACAGAAGCGCTAAACAGCACATGATAGCCAAAGGAACCCAAGCAGCAGATAGAATATTGAACCCGAACTTGTCGTTCAGAACCGCATTTACAATGGCGACCGCGACCGAAACCCAGAATGCGGCCTTAATGAGGAACATATGGATCACGCCGACCTGCTCCCTTGTCTGCATGAACGCCTTGACCATGTCGAAATAGTCGACATCGGACGCCATGTACCAATGTCGGACTAAGATGGCAACAATGGCTATGACGATCAATGTCCATATCAGTTTGGCAGAATCCCTGACGGTTTTCATTCATATCACCTTCCCATCTCCGCATGCAGAGCTTGAATCACAGCTTGATGAACATGGCGGGCCTTGCTCCGCCGCGCACATTCGTCACCCGACTCCCGCCCGCACTGACCTTGCCACCCTTTTCGATAATCGCAGCGAAAGCACATTCCCCACCGGATGAACGGAGCCAAGCCCAGTCGGCCACGATGCCGGGCGATGTCTCATTGGGTCGTCTGTCTGCATCATCATGGAAGAACTGCAATGCTTCTTCAATGCTGAGCAGGAACACCCTGTCCTTGGTATCAGCACCGCCAGGCGTCCCGTATTCCGGGTTTTTCGGCGTCTTAACGGAAACTTCCTGAATCACCGCCTTCTCATCCGCATCGAACTCGTTGAAGAACGTCGTGTTGAGATATTTTCTGACACCGCTATCGCTCCAGCAGATACCGTCCATGCCGCCGTCTCCGTATGGTAGCCTCTTCACTATGTTTTCGGTAATAATCAGCGCCGATCCGTTATTGATTGTCAAGACGCGCCATTCGTATTTGCCAAACTTGATTTTTCGCTTGGTGCCTGCGGCAATCCGCTGGCGCGTCACGTTCAGGGAAATCTCCACGGCTTTTTTACGACAGTCCATATAATCCTCGAGTTGCTCGAAGATATCATTCGCGGATATGTAGTCTTTGTTTTGCACCAGAAAAAGCGCATGGCCATATCTCACTTCACGAGCCTTCTCGGCAACGGCATCAGACTTCCACATCGCGCCGAGGACGCCCAAAGCGTCCTGGTACCGCTGAAGGGAAACCAGGTGGTCGACCTTGGCATATTGCGTGGAAAGGATCTGCTGCGCCGAATCTTTGTAACTGCCCAGGGCCTTGAAATCTTTGATTGCCCCGTCGAAATCCCGGCCATATCTTTTCTTCAAGGCGGCATTATAACATGTTTCCCTGACCTGTCCAAGCCGCTCCACCGCGTCCCTGTAGCCGCCAAGCCCCTCGAACGCATCAATCGCTGCGTAGAACTTACTTTCCTGCAATAGCCTCTCAGCCTTAGAATATTGCTCGGCCAGATTCCTGTCCGCCATGTTCTCTTGGAAACCATCTGCCGTAACGCACTTCCGCGCTTCCCTCAGTTGGGCCGCCATCGGTGCATGCCCACACTGGCCAATCCAAGCGATCGGCTCGACCACGCCATACGGCTCGAAGGGGTATCCCCGTTTCGCGGCATGGCCGATGGAACTGACCGGAAAACAGCGGACCATCGAAAAGACTGCATCCAGGTTGTTCAGGATGTTGGCCAACCCGATATCCGACAGGTAGTTCCGACAGATTTCATCGGCAGCCGCCTCAATGTCGTTCTGGTATCTCGCAGGATCAGCCCGATACGCAGCCGCTATGGCCGCCGACCCTATCTTGTTTTGGACCACCCCGATATCGCTCTTGGCGACCAGGACGGCAACGGGAATGTCGCTCATCTTTCGCGCCGCACGTCCGGAAATCTCAGAGAACTTCGTGATGAAATGGATCACGACCGACTCCGCTGTGTCTTGTGAGAATCTATCAATGCCCGCCGCGTCCAGCCTTCCGCATGCGTCGCGGACTGACTGCACGCTGAGGGGGTCGACGATTACAACAATACCGTCCGAAAAGCCGAAGTTAAGTGGGTTACGCTCGTATTCCTCGCTCAGCAAGACCTCGTCTGGTATGTCATAGAAGACCAAGCTACTCTCTGCGGACAACCCAGACTGGTGAACCAGCGTATATGGAATCACCTCGGAGGTAGAGGATGGTATCGGGTACCCTCGCCTGAACATGGACTCGATGTCATCAAAGGCTACCTTCGGCTCCCCCCTGATGGCACATTTTCCCTGATCGACATTGTCCCTGTACATATGCTGGAACGCCGATATGAACGCCGTTTTCCCGGCAGAATCGCTGCCTATCACCTGAATGGAGAACGATTTCGTGTTCGACGCCGCCAAATCACGATTGCACTTCGGGCATACTGGGGCAAGCTTGTCCCGTTTGGAGAGCACAGCGCATGGCAGGAAATGCCCGCAAGAACACCGTGCAAACAACAGGCCGCTCTGTGCCGGAACAAGCTGCTCATAGACCTCGTTGCAATGAGGGCACCTAAAATGAGGCAGTTTGAACGTATCATAGCAGTACGGACAGTGCTGCTCCACCCGCATCGCCGCATCCACGATGCGGAATACAGGAATCAGGAGATAGGCGACCAAGCGTATCACGAAGAACGCCACCATCGCGACGATATTCAAGACAAAAAAGGCCACATTGCCAATCACCGCCCTAAAAACCAGCTCGACACATCCCATGACTGCCAGTGGAAGATAGGCAATGGATATCAGGAACATCACAATCTTGGAATCATGGGAAACGTTGCCGAGACGGTATGCAAGGCCAGCCATGCTGATCCACGGCCACGTCCTGTCCACGACGAGTTCCTTTGCGTTCTTATGGATCAATTTGCGCTGGTAATCACCAGACCCACAGAAATAGCTAAATGCAAGCTTGCTGTTCGGCATGGGCTTCCACTCTTTGTAGTTGTTTGATACCGCTTTGACCAGGCTTGTCACGGTTCCCAAGATTGCTATGAAAAAAGCCATTATGACGGCATACCGCAGCATGGCCGGACACCGCGTCCAAAGGTCGCCCCCATAGAGGTACCACTTATAGGCAAACGCCAGGGCTTTATTAAGACTGTCTCCCACTTCGGGAAAATGTTCATTAATTGCCTCTAACACGGTTCATTACCTCCACGGCCTACATTTCCATTTTGGATTCTTCTTCCTGCTGCTCCACTTCTTCAATGGACTTGTCACCCCGGAACAGCACATCCTTCAGATGGTCCCAGCTGGACGTGTCCGTCCCCATGGCGGGAGCCCATTCGCCAACCTTCTCTGGTTCGTCCGTCATTTCCTTTTCAAACCTCGTTGGGGCATTATAGTTTTTCATTTCATTGCGCCTCCCTTTGGACGTATGGTCGAAACCATCACATCTCGTTCTCATCTTCCTCCTCCTGCTCCTCGGGAGGCATCTCATGGACATGGGAACGGTTCTCATGCGGGTCCTCAATCTGGAAATAATCGGGGTTATTCATCCGGTCATTGAATTCTTCCTGCGTCAAGCCTTCCTTCTCAGCCTTCTCGACCTCGCGCCAATGCTCATGCCCGGCTACATGCCCGAGGTCGTATTTCCCCTCTATGGGCTCGTGCGTATTGGCGTCCAGGAATTGGCCCTTCTCGTTTTTCTCTGCCCGGCGTTCGACCTCATCGCGAACATCCTTACGGATATACGGCCTATACAGCGCCATGTCATTCACCGTCCCCGTCCGTATCGAAGGCCCCCGACATGGTGAAGCAGGTGTTGTCGTCCCCCCGCTCGAACGCAGCCCCTTCCGCCGCCTGGAGGTACGGCTGCACGCTCTTGTCAATTCCAAGGATCGTGTTTATGTCATAAATGGCGATATGATCTGGGTCGTTGACATATGCGTCGTCTTCATCGCCGCAAAAGAACCGCCATCCGCTGTCCTGCGGCCCGTCCGGTGCCTCCCGGTACATAAACCGGACCTTGCGCCGTCCGTCGACTAGCATCTTCGTCGCCATCACGTACCCAAATTTCTCCATCGCTGAAACCTCCTCGTTTTCGTTAAAGCTGTACGCCGCTCTGTGCTATAATCCGTTCTACGGGTTCCATGACGCCCCATGGGTCGTAAGGTTCCCCTTCACAAGCCTCATGCCCAATGGCACTGGCCGAAAAGAACCGCAAATTCGCAAACTCGCTGTCGATTGCGTTCAAGACGGCGGCATGTCCGTGTTCCATTAAAAACCTTCTGCATATCCTGTCGCGAACTTCCTCCAAGGAGCGTCCAGACTCCGCGTCCTGCCCGCGCGTCTCCGCCGCATACAGGGATTTTATTTTCGGCAACCCAATTTCCCGTTTGAACAGGTCGGCCTTGGATATGACGACAGAAACGGGAATGTCGGACAATTTCGACGCATGTACCCCGCGCATTTTTTTGAACTCGCTGACGAACCCGGAAATAGGAACCGAATTTGCCTCGGGTGTGGCCGTCGGGTCTACTACGAAAATGATCCCCTCACAATACTTGAGCTGCTGTTGCTGGATGTCGCCGGTCAAATCCTCGAAAGCCTCGCCAGCAACATCGTAAATCGTCATCTGACAGGGTTGGCTGTCTTTCCGCTTGTGAACCACGCTGTACATGTTGGCATTCCGTTCGCTTGTGGCATCGCTGGTACCCCGCCAGAACCAATCCTCCAGCACATTGAACGACTCCTGTGGGAAGCATTCGTACTCAAGTTCGCCATCGTGGCGCAACTGTTCAAGATACAAATGCCAATATGCCGTCAAAAACGTTGTTTTGCCGGCGCTTACACCGCCGACCAGCTGGATGCCAAACTGTTTCGCGTCGCTAGCGGCAAGCGGCGTCTGGCAATATGGGCAAAGGGCCTCCAAACGGGATCTCCCGTTAAATATCGTGGTCGGGAGTTTGTGTCCGCAGCCGCATTTGACCGACAGCACCCCATAAGGACCCGGAGTGAGGTTGACGTGCTGCGTCCCGCACTCCGAGCAACAGAAAACCGGAACAATGCTTATCCTCTTGCAGTTTGGACACCTGCTTTGTATCGAACGAGCCATTAGTGCAATGCGATCAGAAAGCCAAAGGATGCCAAAAAACACGTAAAATCCAGCCATTCCTACAGCGATGACAGAAAACAAGATTACCGAAAAAATGGCCGTCCAGACGGAGCCGAACACGTATGTGCAGATCCAGGCGGCGAAATAGAAGATATCTGCCCAAATCTTGATATACCACTGTCCGATGTGCTTCCCGCGGAATCCCGTCCACCACTCCTTGACGCTGGAAATAGAATTGCTTTGGTTCTGGAATGCGTCGTGTATTGTAATGGCAATCTGATGGTAGCCAGGTCCGAAGAAATAGTTCCGCTTGACACCGGCGGCGGCTTCCCTGTGCTTGTCCACATACGTCGTATATGGATCCTTATGCAACAGCATGGACCTTATGAAGCCGCTACTTGAAATCCACAGCGCGTATAACATGCCTGCCGACAAGGCGATAGCACCGAGTACGCCTGAAATCGGAGCTATGATATAGACTACGACCAAGTAGACAAGCCATACCACAATTGCGATGACGATCAAATAGCCCAGGAGTTCCTCCAAGTCGTTCACCTCCATATGCTAAGGAAATGTCTGTATCGTATTATCTCTTCTTTCCTCCAAACCCGAAAAGGCGTCCGAGCCCAGGTCTGGGGGATTTCGACTCTTTCTTTTGCTGGACATCGTCGACCACTTCCGAGAAATACGCCCGTGCCTTGCTGGAATCCAGCATGTCCAGAAGCTGGTTCATCTGCTTCTCGGACTTCCTGGCGGCCACGCACTCGTCGGAAAGGGCGGCCATCGCCGTCGGGTTCTTCTCAGCGGACAGTGCGTCGATTAATACGTTCCATGCATAGCTGTTTCTTTCCGTAGTAATCCCGATGACTTCCCGCGACAGCGTCCGCACGTATGGCTGCGAGGAAGCCAGCATACCGACGGCAAGGTCAAACTCGTCCTTGCCAAGCTTGCTTGACAGGAGGGCCTTAACCAGCTTCTCGACGTATTCACTGTCTTCGATGCTAGGGAACCCTTGCTTGGCATACGACTCGAACTCGTTGATGATCGAATTGCGCCGTCCTTTCCCACCCAGTGCGTTCAACGCGCAGATATGGGCAGAAATGGGACAAACGTCGTTTTTGCTCCTCGTCTCCTGTAGCTTCGCGGCCATTCGGACGCTTGACTTGCCATTCAGCTGCAGCTTGGAGTCCAGGATCGCGTATATCTTCGACAGATCTACGTTCCTGAGAGTCTGGTCACCGAGCAGAGCATCTAGGTAATACTCCATTTCGGGCGTCTGGTTTATCACATTGGCCCTATATTCCATTATATAGCCGCAAAGCTCTTCCTGACCTTGCTTTTGCATGTAATGCACAAAATCGATGGCCGCCTGGTCGGTAGACATCAGCTTCGTGTCAGAGCGTAGCAACAGCCAAATGTACTGCTTCGACAGATGCCCGTCCGTCTCGCAGGAAAGCCGGACAAGCAAATCCTTGGAAACAGCGGGATCGACCTGAAACATTAATCCGCAAATCTCAAGCGCCTTCTTCGCCCCTGCCGACTGGATACAGGCATCCACGCCACTTCTCACGACATCATAAATACCGTCCACAGTATAGGCATTAGCCTTTTTGGCGCATGGTAAATAAATCCGGCAAAACGCGATCCAGTCATCGGCACCATACTTTGCCGTATCAAGCCGATGCGAATCGAATACCTCGCCGCTGGTAAGATGACCCGCCGCAACACCGGCGAACGCACTGTTGCTAATGCTTGACCAGAATTCGGACGTCCCACTGTCGAGGGGATCGCCATAGACGCGATCTGCAAACGCCTTGCAGACGATCGTGTCGAATTCCTTGGCCGCTTGGGCATCCCCCACTATGGAGGCGGCCTTCTGTAGCCATTTTAGGATCGTGAATGCCGAGAAAAGATCCTCCTTGAGGTAATGTGGAAGTGCCTCTTTTATGCCATTGTAGAGCCTGCTCAGATATATGCACGGGAGCATTTGCTGTGCTTCCAGCACGGTCAAGGCAGCTGCGACCTTCCGCACTGGACAGCTGGAAAAACCGCCGTCAAGTACTATATAGGCGTCATACAGCTTCAGGACGTTTTTCGTCGGCTGCCCGATGTCAAGCATCTGGAGGAACTCGCGGCAAAATACGATATGTCGTTCATTGTAGGAAGTCACCAGTGAATAATACGCAGAAGAAGTATCTGCGGAATAGTCGATTGTTTTCGATTTTCCATCAAGGATTATATATGGGGCGTTAGGTAGGGCGCGGACGGCGGATATATTTGCACGGTCACGCTCGTCGACGCCGACGATCATGGCCCTGAACCTCTGCTTCTGCTTGGGGTCCTGCAGGTTCATCTGTACCTGATACAATCCGTTCTGGTTGACGGTATACCGGTTTGTGTTCATGAACTTGTCCATGCGAGTGGCAAACGGCAACCCGGATGACATACGTGGAGACAACGAGAGTTCTATCGCCGCGACCCACAGCTCCAAGAAAGAGGAGGACTCGTCTCGGATGACAAGGTACTTTCGGTTTTCCAGCGGCAGTCCGTATTGTTCGATAAGAAAAGCGACCGCGGTCTTGACGGCATCGCGCCTTCCGTCCAAAACGAACCGCTCGATATCGTCGACCGTGATGGAACCGACCGTTGCATCAAGTTCCGAACGACAAGCCAACGGCTGCGGCTCGTTCTCATAGTAGAACGCCTCCCCCCGGGTCTGCGCATCCCATACGGCCACGTTCCCGAAAAGCTCAAACGGATAGACGTCGCCAAAACCGCCAACAAAAACCTGGTTGACGAAGTTGCCTGGCCGATGAGAATAGTCGCCTTTTGCGTCCCTGTCAAAAGGAATCGGGTGAAAGTTGACGAGGATGTTTCGGCCCTTGTCGGGAACCGCATAGATGTACACGTCATCCATGAAGTTCGGATCGCTGTACGTTTGCTTGCTCTGCGCCATGTTGAAAAGCAAGGGCAAATCTGCGACATCCCCGTCCAAGATATCCTTGGAGCAGGAATAGACCTTGAACCCATCGCTCAAAACGGGCCTGCCACCCTTCAAGATATCAATACCTTGTCGACATCTTGTATAAATCAACTCAGAATACATGGACATGTCCTCCTAGTCAATAAACTTCTCCCTTTTGAAGAGCCACAAAATCGGGTCGAGAACCCGGTGCGGCCTGATCTCGTCGGAAAGCGTATATGCGTCCTTCGGTGGTGCACCGTAGCTCGACACGCCGAAAAAGTAATACTCCTTGAAATGTGAGTCGAGGGTGTCAATGAAGGCACCTTCCTCGATCTGGTACAGCCAGTTGCGGATTTCCTGATCCACCTGCTGGATCTCTGCCATGTCGACATGCCCATCGCGCACGGTCAGGCTCCTATTGCGGATCAGAGCCTGCGGGCCGAACGCCTTGTGGTTGATGAGCGTATCGAACTTGGTCAGGACGACTGCCACAGGGATGTCCAGCATCTTGCCGGCCTTGATCCCGCGCGCGGCCTTTATGTACATGGCGACGCTGTTGATGACATCCTCGGCGTTTTTGGTTTCCCCTTCGTATCCGCCAAGGGAATTGACCAGTACGTCATGGTCCACGATGCCACCTTTCCGGATCTTCGGAAGCACGAGTGGATCGATCGCAAGGATGATTGCTTTGGATGCATTGATATAGCGACAGACTGTAGACGAAGGATCGAGGTTGTTTTCGTGGTCCTCACCCGCGCCGTCAAAAATGGTGAATGTGTACGTCGGGACCTCGCTACCGCGCTTCTTCAACAAGTTCTTTATGTACCAAATCTGTGGCATATTCTCGCCGGACTGCGTGCTCTCTGGCTTCGTGTGCTCGTCGTATATCCGGTGATAGTTTTCGTTCTGGTGGTCGAGTGTCTCCTTGGTCTGATGCCCGAGTGCGAGCCGTAGCCCGGACGCCTTTCCGAGCTCATGGAGCATTACCGTGATATAGTTCGTCTTGCCGGCGTTTGACACGCCGACAATGCTAAACGGGAGATTGGGGGTTTCCAATGCCGTCTTGGGAATGATCTGTCCGCAGGACGGGCACTTACGGAGCGTCGCGAGTCCCCCGCACCCGGACGTCTTGCATTTGATAGGCTCCTTCTCGAACTTCCCCGGCTGGGTCTCATTCCCGCAATCCGGACAGACATAGAGCACCTTGCTCTTGTCATATTCACGGATGCAGAATGGGCATGTGAATTTTGAACCAAACAATCCCATAGATATCCACCTATACCTTTCCCATAAATCCCTGCTGCCAACGCAGGGTAAATTTCTCGCTCCGGACTGGAGCCGTCTCAAACAGGAAAAGTTTCATCCTCTTTAGCTCTTTCCCCGAATAACTGCAATCGACATCGTATGTCCTAGAAATCAGTTTCTGCGGTGTCTCCAAATCGACTTCAGAAAACTGCTTCAAGACAATCGAACGGGAATCATCATATGATGTAATGAACTCGTTTTCATAACAGGCGCACAGCGCCAATTCAGGTATACGATCAAGCGGCCGGTTTGCAGAGATATCGATTAATAGTTTCGTGCCACCCCAAATACTCTTACTAACCTTCCAGAACAAATCAGCGAAGACAGGTCTGTCAAGTCTCAGTGTTTTCGGTTCGGATACAACTTCTTTTCCTTCAACATTATAAATCGTAAACACGGAAACATAGAAAGCAGTTTCATCCTTGACGGTTTCCGTATGGACAATCTCATGTCTACTGTTGTAGTTCTCAAGTGAAATCCGACGTATGTCGGAAGCCCTGCCTATGTCGTTGACAGTTGCCCACCGCAAAGAATCCGATGCAGTGCGAACAGCATAGTAGAACCCCGTTGCATTTCCCGGCATGGGTTCAGCCATCCTTATCTTGATATCAATATTACACCAGATTCCCTGAGGGGTGGAGATGCTTTCTTCCCTAAGCTCGGTCCTCTCACGGTCGATACCACACGACGTATAGGTATTAACTTCGACCGAGTTATCGCTGTCGACCCAGGCTCCTCCTGAATAAGCCATGACCTTGACAATATGAAATGACTCGCCTGACAGCTTGACCTGTGAACTCCCTGCGTCGGACTTGCATTCGAGGATCAGCTTCCCGTTCGCCATGATCCTCAAATCGACGCCAGGCTGCCTAATGTCCCATGAAACCTTGAAAATGTTATCCTTGGATGCTGCGACCTTGATCTTAAAAGAGTCAATAACGAGCAACGGCGTGATAACTCTTTCGATACCGCAGCTGCACAGGGAGTCCGGGTAGTTTGCCTGAATCCTGTACGTATACGCCGTCCCAAAGCAAACGTCTCTGTCCTCCAGACTCCCATATGCATTCTTAGAGAGCACGGTGGACTTGCCGTCCACAATCCGTGTGACCATTGCCCCGACGCTGTTGTCCGGCGCGTCCCATGTCAACCTGACGCAATCCCGGTTCTGGGTGATATGGAAATTGCCCACCTCGGCATGCAGAACTATGGACTTCGATACCGGTTCGGAACTTACCCCGGACCGGATGGCGTATACCGTGTAAGTATACTGGACACCCGGCTTAGCCGACTGGTCTACATACGATGTCGAAACGTTCCGGTCCTGCAGTACCCTGGATTCGCCACCGTGGTTCTTCGCTGAGCGTTCCAAACGATAGGATACACCCATCTCGCCCGAATTGCCCCAGCTGACGAAAATGCCGTGGGCATCCGCCGCGACAGAGAGCGACTTGCACGGGAGGGGCAGGTGCGTACGGAGAAAGTCCAATGCTGACTGGTGGTCGACATAGTCGCGCAGGATCGCAACGCATTCGTCGGCCTGCCGTTCCGGCGGCAATTTTTTGGAAGCCTCGTAGCGGGTATCCGCCTTGGCGGAGGCATTTTGAATCTGTACTTCGTAGACAGACACGTTCAAGCCCGGATATTGCTTGATCGTTTCATACAGAACCTGCCTCGCGGCGGCGAATTTCTTTCCGGCAATCAGCTCGCGAAGCTTGTTGATCGGCTGGGCGTATTTCTTTTCCTCCGCCTCAATCTTCGACAGGAGCTGTTCGACACGACGGCTCTCGCCCGGATCAGCGGACTGGGCATCGTACAAATGCTTGCGCGCGGCCTCGAAATCGCTTTTCCTGAGTGCGGCCTCTGCAGTTCTGTAATGCTTCTCGAACAGGGCCGCACCGGCAAAGAAGAATCCGCAATGTGGGCACTTGTCCCTCGAAACGGGGATCAACTTCCCGCATTTGCTGCACTTCTTGAACAGCTCCTTTTTGCAGTTCGTGCATTGGTTCGCCTTCTGTGCGTCTTCTTCGGACGGGAACTCGCTGACCTGGCCGCAGTATTCGCACTTGATATGGTAGACCGGCTTGAGCGGGATGTATGGGTCGTCTTTCAATCCAGCTTCCCGATTGTAGATTGCCAATGCCGTATCGTAATTGCCAAAGACTTCCGAAATCCGTTTGATGCACGGCTCCGCAAACTTTACATCAAGCAAATCCGCTTTAGATGCCCCTTGCATCGACTCGAACAAAGCCGTCAGAGACGGGGACTTGTATTTCAGAAAATTCTCATATGCCTGGCGGTTCTCGTCCGAATTGAACACGTACGTCTTCGCAGCCGTGGACAGGGAGGCACAGAGCTTGCCGAGGTCGTCGTTGCGCATGGCAAATCTCTTTGCGTGCGAGTCAAACAATCCAAGCAGTTCCGCAGTTGTCTTGGAACGGTACAGCGCCGCGTTCTCCGGTTCCCCTTCGAGGTAGGCGGCGAACGCATATAAATCTGTAACCACGGATGTGTCGGCACCGTTCGGGTTGGGATCTTTTGTCCTGCCCAGCGCGACAATCTCGGAATGCGTGCGTTCCGCGTTCTTCGGAAACGTCGGCATCGCGGCAAGCGGGTCGATGTCCACAATGGAAAACCCGAGATCCATGAACACCTTCCTCACGTTCTCCTCGGACAGCTTGCGCTCTTTCCTATGAAACTTAATCATGCCTTCGGAGATAATGGAGCTACCCGCCTGGGACATCAGCAAGGCCGTCGACTTCAGCCGTTTCAGCTCCGAATCCACCCGCTGCGAGGCCAAGGCCAAGTACTCGCCCTCGTTCAGCTTCTTTCCGTCAGAAGCAATGATCTTCTCGGAGACGGCCTTTAGGAATTCCATCCGGGCGGTTATCTCGTTTCTCTTGATTTGCTGGGATTCATTGGTCAACGATGTGCCAAGGTCCTTGATCTTCTTGTCGATTGCAGCCTTGACTTTTCTTGCCGACTTCTCCGGGGGATCGAAAGATAGTCCCGTCAAGTCGAAAAGATCAAGTTCCGCCATATATTCCACCTGCCAGTTCTATCATCAAATTTCAGTCGTCCCATGTATCGGTTTCGGAACTCTCGTCCTCGTCGGAACCGCCCGAACTTTGCAGCATCTTGATATCGGAAATATACGCATGGGACAGGATTGAACAACAATGCGACTCGTGAGTAAAACCAAACACCACATCGATGCTGTCCGCCGCCGAAACTGTCTTGGAACCAGCCAAGACGTCATTTACGTACACTTCGTATTTTCCCCCGTCGGTCAAGGACATTCTGAGCGTGAACCGCGGCCCGACAGTTTTTACGCATGCGCCATCCAGGAAGATGCTTCCGCCGTCCTGCGTGAGATTTGCAGAAATGATGCCAAGCGAAATATACAGGTGTCCTCCCGGATGCGGTTGGATTGTTGACGTATTGATCTCGCACTCGATGTCAAAATCATCGTTCCCGTCGATCGTGTAGGTGACGCCCTCGTCCATCGCGCTGACATTGTAGCCATGGAACTCGATCTTCTCGTCGTTTGCGACCACGTGTACCGAAGGCTCGTTGAATTCGGCCCCGCTTGGATGATATGTGATCCTATCGAATCTGATCCATTCGGCATTGCTGAAATTGACCGCCTTGTATTTGTGGACGACGTCGCGGCGTTCGCCTGCCTGGAGAAACCCTACGCCGTCGGTCACCTCCCCGCTCGCGACGGGCCGCCCGAAACGATAAGTACTTTCCGGTACGGGCTCCTGGCGGACGGGGAGGTCTTTCGTGTCATCCTCCTGGCGGGCCTGGATATGGATGACGCCGTTGGCATCATAGCTATATTGGACGCGGATTACGGTACCCGCGATTTCCCCGCGTTTTACGTGCCTAATACCGGAAACGACATACTTGTGCGGAATCTGGCAATCCACCGGATTCTCACTGTCACCTTGCAGGACATACAGGTCCAGCTCATTGTCACTACGTGGATGGGTATAAAACCGAAAGCGCTTCGCCGCACGCACAGGGCGCGGATGGTTCGCTGGAATGATGATCTCGTTGTAGTATCGGTCGCCTTCGTCGTTAATCGCGACGACACCCATGGCATGGGCGGTCGTTTCCCGCAGCGTCATGACACCAACGCCAGAGAGTTTCTTCGCCGGTTTCACGGCGGTTCGAACGCCCAGACCGACGGAACCCATGTCTGTCTTCTTTTTGCCGTCGATCACTTGGACGGAGAGCGAGGTGTATGTCTCTGTCTCCTTAGAGGACTGGATGGCCGCACCAAGGGCCACGGCCTCGTCGGGATTGACATGCGCAATTGGCCTTTTACCGAACATTTTCTGGAGGTAGGCGGGGACTTGTGGCATCCGCGTGGACCCGCCTACCAGCAACACATCCGTCACGTCCTTGGTGGAAAGGCCGGCCTCATCCAAGACCGCCTGGCAGAGCGCCCCCGTCTGCTCCAGCAAATCTGATGTGCCGCTCTCAAACTCTTGCCGTGAGATGGGAACGGTGGACTTCCCGAAGCCGGGGAACGAAGCGGCGACCCTCATGGTAGACATAGCCGAAAGTTGCTTCTTTACACCCTCGGACAGTCCCCGCACGATTGCATAGGCCTCCGAATCCTCATGTAAATCCAACCCTGTATCCGCCTCGAAACGTTCAAGCAGAATATCCTCAATCCGGGCGTCCCAATCGCGTCCACCCAGCTTGTGATTCCCCCGGGTGGCCACAGTGGAAAGCTGGCCATCCTTTCCCATCACGACAAGGGTGATATCAAACGTGCCGCCACCAAGATCATACACAAGGATTCTCGCATTCTCCCGCCAGTGTTCCAAGCCATACGCCATGGCAGCGGCGTTCGGCTCGTCAATGATTTTCTTGACCTTCAGTCCGGCAGCCTTGGCCGCATTGATGGTCGCCTCCCGCTCCCGTGAGTAGAAATAAGCGGGAACCGTGATGACCGCGTCTTTGATCGTGTCCCCTAGCGCAGCCTCCGCTTCCTCTTTCAGGTGCCGAAGGAGGAAGCCAGACAGCTGCTCAGACGTGTACGGCACGCCATCAATATAGCAATACGGATCGTCGTTTCCCATCTCCCGCTTGAACGTGGCCACGCAGTCCGGTTCCCCGGCTGCCATGGCCTCTTCGGCCTCGCTGCCGAAAATCATTTCTCCGTCAAGGAACTGAATAACGGAAGGCGTGATCCGACTACCCTCACCGTTGGGGATAATCTCAGGATGTTTTGTCTTCGGGTTGATATAGGCGACCGCCGAGAACGTCGTCCCCAGGTCTATCCCTACCGATACGCCCATGTCGCATTCCTCCCTCCCTGCTCACTACAGCTTAACGTCTTATATCTGTCCGCTCGTCTGGATGTCCGCGAAACGTTTCCGCTTCTCGTCGAGCTCATCGGCTTTCAGGAGCCCGCTGTCATCGGACTCAATTGTCACGCTCGCCGATTCACCTGTATCAAGATTCGTCGCGGCAACTTCCAGGCCGATAGCACTCGAACGGAACACCACTTGGATCGGTGTGCCCTTGACCGTGTCCGGCGGAAGCTGGAGGACAAGGTCGCCAATCTTCTTGACCTTCAGCTCGGGATCCGTATACTGCTCTTCTCCGTTCTCGTCGATGGACGGTTTTACATGCTTGTTTTCCCTGTCTGTGACCACGTTCTCAAAAATATTCAACCGAATGTATTCCTGGTTGTCCATCCGCGTGCCGTAGACTGCGGTTGACTCGGCGGGGATCTCATCGCCAACAAACAACAGATTATCGATCATATAGTGATCCTCGTCGACAAATACAGCAGGGCCGAGGGACCGCGTCAGCTTGTCGCTTACGGTTCCCGTGGCAACATGCTGGGGAATGTTGATCATAAGGCTACCGATGTCTTCCTTTGGAATCGTTCCGCCCGCGTCGGCCTCGTCGGACGCAATGCTTTCCGCAATCTCGGATTCTTCCGCAGTCTTCTGGCCGGATGCGATCTCCTGGATCCGCTCATTCCACTCGATGGCGGCAGCCAAGGCCGCACCCTTCGCCACGGCCAGGTCGGGATCCTCAACGCGCACTCTCCCCGGGAACAGTGCCTCGACAGCGGACTTGACCATGGGCATCTTAGTGGAACCGCCAACGAGGAGGACGAGGTCGACGTCATTGGGCGTCAACGCGACACCGGCCAAAAGCTGGTGAACAAAGTCCATCGTGCGCTCAACGAGATCCTGCGTTCTCTCCTCGAACTCCTGGCGGGTGAGCTCGATACGCGTGCGGTCACCGTCATAGCTGATTGTATAGCTCTTCTTCTGCAGCGTGGACAAATCTTTCTTGGCTTGTTCTACCTGAGCCCTGATTTTAGATTGGAGCTCCAATTCCATGTCGTCCTGACTGATTCCGTTTTCGAACGTATACTTCTCACACATGTAATCGTACATCCGGGCATCCCAGTCGATGCCGCCAAGACGGTCATCGCCCTTGGTTCCGTTTTTGAGGACGTCGATAAGGGCCCGTCCTTCTTCATCAACGCTAAAGTCAAACAGCGTGATGTCAAAGGTACCACCACCTAGGTCATATACCATAATCTTGCGGTCTTCCTTGAATTCCCGACAGCAATAGTTCAGGGCGGCCGCAGTCGGCTCGTTCACGATGTTCAGGACATTCAGTCCCGCAATGATGCCCGCCTGCTTCGTCGCCATGCGCTCGCTGTTTCCAAAATAGGCGGGGCAGGTAATCACCACGTCCTTGACATCGTGGCCCTGCTCGTCGGCATAGGCTTTCATGCGCTTGAGGATCAGGGCGGAGATGGTGATAGGATCGTAGCTGACACCATCAAATTCAAACGTTGGGGCATCGGGCTTGCCGATATAGCGCTTCACAAACTCAACGACCCGATCCGGTTCCATATCCTTCATGCTCTTGGCGACTTCTCCCACGACGGGGTCGTCGCCATCCTGAAAGTAGACGGCGGACGCGAGGACGTTCTTGCCCTCGTCCTGGTTGGGGATGACTTCTGGCATCCCGTTGTCATCTAAAGTCGCAATCACCGAATAGGTCGTGCCGAGGTCAATACCATACACTTTTGCCATAACTTGACTTCCTCCTCATTTATGTTGTTCAACTGAAAAGTAAACCTTCATAGGATGAATGCATCTGCGTCATTCGGTTTCCGCATAAACATCGGCTTCCACATGAATGTCGACATCCGCCTCTTTGTCCGCATCGGTTTCCGGGGCAACCTCCGGCACGGCGGAGCCTTTCCTGTTGAAGAAATATACGTCAACGAGCTCTTTGATGATCGTCCGGTTTCCTTTATAGAACCCTGTACCGTGGCTTGCGGCGATCGTATCGTGGAGTTTGGGATCATCCGTCGGAATACGTTCCACGATCTGGCAGTGGCGGACGTTCCGCTTGTCCCCGACTTCGCTTTTCAACTTCGAAACGCCGTATTCCTCAAGCAGGTCGGATAAATCGAGCAACATATACTTTATGTTTTTTCGGGTTTTGGGATCGGAAATCTCATCGACCAGCGACTCGTTGTTGGTATATATCCTGGCAATCGCGCCCAGGATCCCGTCGAACGCATTCCCCCTGTCGGCATCGTGGTACCGGTCCAACTCGTCCTGCATGGACTTGAGGCGTCCTGCGAACTCGTTGTGATAAAGTCTGTGCAGTTCATGGAGCTCGCCGACAATTCCAGACATCATCTTGGAAACGGCAGAACTCATCCGCTCCATTTCGGCAAGCAGTTCCGAGTGTGAGCCTTCTTCCGGTTCCTGTGCCGGTGCGGGGACCTCGCCCTGTTCATTGGTCTCCGGAACGGCTTCTCCGAAAACGGGAACATCACTTGGCAGCTCACCTATAGGCATATCCTCGTTGGATTGGTCCAGTGGGAACGCTCCGCTCGACCCTGCTCCGTCCGGCACCGGTTCGATTTCTGGCCCTGTCGTGCCTTCCGGGTTACACCCACATGGCGGCTCTTGCTCCCAGGTCATTTTGTTGTCGTCCATACGCGCATCTCCTTCATCAATCATGTTTATGTAAATGGCCAATAGAAACGCATCACGGTCCGCTGACCTCTGCAAGGAGCGTCCCCCCTATGGTATGGATGCAGGCGAAGTGCTCCGGTAGCCGTCCAATGGTTTCCGCCCTGACGCGTGGCTCTTCCTTCTCGTCCACCGATAAGCCCCGCGAGTCGCTGGAGTTCATGAAAGCCCGGTTCTGCGACAGGCTATATCTGATATGGATTTTATTGTACGTCCCAAGGTGCTCCGACCACTTTTTGCACGAAGTCCCGGAAGCGTGGCGGAACAGTACGACGGTCCCGGCATTGCCCGTGATCTCGGAGAACAGGTCTTCACCCCTTGCCTCGCCCCCGAACAGGGACGCCACGAAGTCGCTGTTGCTGACGGCGAACACGCAGTAATGGGTCAACTCGACTAGTTTCTTGCTCCGTGAAACGGGAACGCTGTCAATCAGCATAGCAAACTCCCGCCCCTGTGACTGGAGGAGGGACAGATGATTCGCGACCAGTGACAACAAAAGCTCGTTGCCCGTGCTGCCTACGTCAATCGACACCACGCCCTTATGGTTCAGGATGCGCTTTATATTGCATGGGTTCGTCGTCTTCTTGCCATAGACGCTCTCAGCCTGCCTATTCAGGCGGTTCAGAAAAATCCTGACCGCATCCAACTCCGACGACCCAGACATGTAATACCGATTGATTTCGGCGTACTCGTCAGGATCCAGTTCACCCGTCTTCTGCATGCCGTCAATTTTCGCCTTGAGAGAGGTGAGCGGAAATGCGGCGAGAGCCTGGATGTTGATGTTCCCCGCCGTGCGGGATAGGACTTCCAGCAGGGCGTGGAGCAAGGCTTCCGCCGCTGGATTTGCATCATCCTCCGGCATCGTCTCATAAAGCAGGAAGGCTATGTCTTCAACCGGCATCCCCCTGAATACGTCATAATATAAATCTTTTTTGGAGATCGACTCGTTGCAGACACTATGTGCGCCAATCATGCGGTTCAGCCCGTCATTTCCCGCATGGACGGCAATAATGGGCAGGCCTTGCTGCTGCGCCTTGTGCACGAAGGGAATCAACGCATGTACCCGGTCCGTTGCCTGACCGCCCGAGACAATAGTTCCGTCTGGATCATCTGACTCGCCCCAAATATAGTCCAGAGCAATGGTCTGGCTTGCTGCCGAATAGTCGTAGATGTCGTTCTCGGCGGGATCGCCGGACACGAGCATGAGCTGCTGCCTGTCTACACTAGGTAGCGTCGCCACGGAACGGTTCTTGAAATTCGCCTCCGATGCCCTATTGTAAATCTCCTTGATTTCTTTTTTCGTCCGCGCATTTTGCAAAGCGGTATAAATCATGTTCCCGGTCCACATAGAAGCTGTGGTTGCGCCTTTAAAAGCGCCTCCCATGATGTTGAACGCTGTGCCAAACATTCCCACCAGCATCATCGCTCCTTCCTATCGGTAAATAAGTCGAATTTGAAGCGAAAAGGCTCCATGGAAGGAAGCTTCACGATTGCCTCACCGACCGAAAGGGAAGTCAAATCCCAATCCTCGACCGTATAGCCCTCCCGTTTCTCATACTGCATGTCGCCGCTCGCTTTGGAGTAGGATTCTAAAATCATGTTCCTGCCCATCAAATGGCTGACATACTCTCTGGTGCTGAAGTCATTCTGCTGAAATGCGAATACCGATGAGAACCCGGAAACGGCGTTCTTCGCCTTGGCCTCGCTCGAATAGTTCGCGTTGAGTTGGTCGATGCTCTGCAATCCGGCCAGAATCTTCACGCCAAGGCTCCGACCGAAGTTGATGCCGTCCTCCAAATGCCGCAGGTTCGGCAGCAGTTTTAACTCGTCGGCAATCAAATAGACGTTTCCCTGGGTCGCCGTTCGCCCGAGTGCTTCCTTTAATGCAAGGTCGAAAAGTAAAGTATAGATTGGCGACAAGACATCACCGATTGCCAAATCGTATTCGATATACGCAACCCGCCCGCCCTTCCGGCGGATGAATTGCCGCATGGAAAAATCGCCGGAATCGGCGAATACCCCGGTGAAGATGTCGCGGACAACGGAATACATCTCCGAAAGCACGCCCTGCGCCTGCGCCCCCGCCTTGCCGCCAATATAAGAGGCGACGGACGCAAATTCCTTGTGGGAGGCGAGCAACTCCCGGAGGTCCTCGATTGATGCCGAATCGATGTAATCTTTGATATCCCTGTTGTCAGGGACGACGCCATTCCTGACGAGGGCGATGATAATGGACGCCATCAAATCCCTTGCGGCAATGGGAAAAAATGGGTTGCTGCTGTTCCGCTCTACTAGGTCGGAAAACAGCGACTTGCAGATTTCTTGTGCGGCCTGGGCCACGGACGCGAAGTCTCTCCCGTCCGCGACAATCTCCTCGTAGATGTTCCAGCGTTCCGACTGCTTCCTGTATTGCGCAGAGTTTCCAATCAGGATATCGCCTTCGGAATGAAATTTGTTATAAAAGTCACCCTTGCTGTCGAAGATGAGCATCACGTCGTCCTTCGTCATCCTCGCAATCAGCTGCTCGACAATATGGTAGAAGAGGTTCGTCTTCCCACTTCCAGTTCCCCCGACCAGCAAGAGGTGCTTGCTCAAGATGTCCTCCGTGAGCCCAAATGCAGCCCGTTTCCCATTGTACGTTCCCTGTATCCGCACAGTTGCCTTTAGTGAATCCGCTGGGGGCTGGTTATGCTCCAGTAGACTTCCATATACTACTTCATGGCTTATTGGCATTATAATTCACCTCATTCATTGGAGCATGAAGATTGGGCAACAAGTAAGCAAACTTATACATTTGACATTATATGTCCCTTTTCGCCTGGAGTCAATGAATTTCTTTCAAAGTACAAAGAAAAAGTTCGATATAATGCTTATTATACGATGGCTCAATGGGAAATAAAGAAATCTCTGATTTAGAATTACCCCAAGAAGAGAAAAAGGTTGCAAAATGGAGTAAAAGAGTAACGGTGAAAATATGAAACAGCGCACATAAGCAATCAGATAATCACTATGCTCCACCATATAGCGGTTGGCACGGACAATGGCGGCACGTTTCGGAACTGTTTCCATTCCTGGTGGGTAAAATGTACCGTCGAAACCGGGTGACGTTGGGGTAGGACGGTCATAGGGATGGTAGGGTAGCAGCAGAGTGAGCGTCACTTCCGGGTGGAACTTCTTTGATGCTTTGACGCACTTTGCCGCCAATGCATCAAAGCGGCCATATCTGCCTACAACAAAATCAGTCACGCCATATTCGATTATGTGGCGTTTAACCTCAGCAGTCAGTTCACCCATTAGCGTCTCAGGGACCTCACGGTGTCCAATAAAGAAACAGGTTGACATAGTATCCCTCCTTATTCATCTGCGATATATCGCAAACTTATTATAGCACAGATTTTGCATTTGGGATATATCCCACACGATAAATCGCAAATTTGGCTAAAATAGGAGCATCACAAAGGAGGGAGTGATGCCGCAATGAATGCCAAGACAGCGGTTGCTCGCCGCATTCATGCGCTATGCCTGGAGCGGAATATCGCAATTAACGCCCTTGCCAACCAATGCGGCGTTGCGCCCTCTACGATTTACAGTATGCTGAACACCAAAAGCAAGAATCCGGGCATTGTCTCCATTCAAAAAATTTGTGATGGCCTGGAAATCAGCGTTCGTGAATTTTTCGATGATCCACTGTTTGAAAATCTTGAGCCTGAAATCGAGTAGCAAGCCAGGAGCGTCACCGCTCCTGGCTACGTTCCTTCTCATGGCTTTGCCTTTTTTGCTGCCCCTGCAACTGTTGAAGTGTCTGGCGGATAGATACCGATTCCGCTGGCTCATCCAACATTTCGGCGACATCCTTTCGGCTCTGCGCCAGCATTCCGGAATCAAATTTCTTGTCATAGGCAGCTTGCAGCCGCTGGGCTGTTTCCTGCTCTTTGTCAGGCCGGATAGCGTGACGGGCAGTATCCAGCTCCATGGCATCCATATCCGCCGCCTGTTGTTGCAGCTCGGCGTACTGCGCCAGCGCTACATCCAGTTCGGCAGTATATTTTCCCTCCTGTTGGTTCAGCATTTCCAGAGAAGACTCCATGGACGCAATATGCTGTTTGATCTCGTCCATACCATGATCGTCCGCACAGTTAAGCTGATTGAGCAGCAGAGCCTTCTCGCTTTTCAATTCCTCAATATCTTCTGTCAGGTCGGCGATTTTCTGCGCCAATTCCCGATGCCGGAATACCTGAATTGCCGGAGTATTTTTCTTTTCGTCCAGCAAAACCCGGCGCTCCTTGATCTTGGCCTTGAGCTGCTTAACAACATCCTCATACCGCTTGATATCTGGCTGAACAGCATGGAGCGTATCGGTAATCTGTCTTTTTCCAGTCCCAATATGCAAAAGCTGATACCGGAAGATAATCATTTTCTGGCGTACAGCTTCCATTGCCTCAGCCAAAGCCGGGACTGTATTTTTTACCGCATCCATCAATTTCTTGACCAAGGATTTCAGCTCCCGCAGCAGGGCGTTGTCCGTCTTAATTTGCCGGTTTAGTTCGCATCGGTCAGAAATAAATCCCTTCTTCTCCAGCGCACAGGCAACTACCCCTTCGTGAATGGTAGGCTGTTCATCCAATCCTCGCTCGGCGTGACTTCTGTGATCGACACGCTCCTCATGCCCGGAGCGTTCCAGGCAGAGGTTCACTGCGTCGGCCCATGCCGCCCGCCATAGGACAAGCTGTTCCTCGCTGTTCCAGCGAGCGGAAACAGGATTCTGCCGCCCGTACTTGGTACTTTTCGGATACTTGGAGACACGCTCCAACCCTTGCACTTCAGCCGCTGATGGCGTCATATAGACCTTCTTTCTGCCGACCTTGTACTGGTATTGCTTTCCCCAGCCCTCGTCCTGTGCTGCTTTGAACTCCGCCGCCGTAAAGCCCCGTTCCTCACCATTGCGGATGCACAAATATTCCTTCTCCGTCTTATGCTGCCATTTGCCATCCTTGGTCAAAGGCCGCACGGTCAGCATGATATGAG